>Ga0209573_1002861_pt1 | contig 20524 bp, 10 predicted proteins | sample TNRBio252014_DNA_FD_185870 | JGI IMG/M metagenome (GOLD analysis project Ga0209573, IMG submission 185870) | Wastewater treatment Type I Accumulibacter community from EBPR Bioreactor in Madison, WI, USA - TNR Reactor_6/25/2014_ DNA (SPAdes)... | ecosystem: Engineered > Bioreactor > EBPR >...
CAATCGATGGTCGATGGCAAGGCGACGATCTTAAGGATTTTAAAGCTAACTTCGATTTGCGTAATCCGCCGCAGGGAAAGATTCAACAGTTTTGCACCGCGCACGAATTGAAGCAAGATCTTGCAAGGGATTGGCTAGGCAACGCCACAACCCGTTTCATCTATCATTTCGGCGATGATACCAATGGTAAATGGCGCCGGATTCCGCCAGGTGCTTGCAGTATCGCCCGAGAGCAGCATCGAAACGAAGCCAGCCTGTTGCAAGTGTCGCTGGAATGTTCCGACGGCAGTGGCAACGTGCTGATGAAAAAGATGCAGGCTGAACCAGCGCCTGGTCAAACCGGATTACGTTGGATCATCAATGGCCTGACGGTATTGAACAACAAAGGTAAACCGGTCAAGCAATACGAGCCAAGTTTCAGTGAACAAGGCTTTGGCTGCGAACCGCCACCCGCCGCAGGCGTTACCACCGTCATGTACTATGACGCCGCCGGACGTGTAATGCGCACCGAAATGCCGGACGGCACTTTCAGCCGGGTTGAGTTCTCACCCTGGCATGTGAAAACGTTTGATGCGAATGACACGGCATACGATCCTGATCCCGTCAATCCGGAGCATAGCGAATGGTACCGGCGGCGTACCGACTCCAATCATCCGTTGTTTGCGCAATTCAACACCGCAGAACACCGCCGCGCGGCAGAGTTAGTCAAAGACCACGCCAATACCCCATCCGAAATCCATCTCGACAGCCTGGGCCGCGAAGTCATCGCCGTTGCCCACAATCGCACCAACGGGGTAGACGAAAAATACCTGACATTCACCAAGCTGGATGCCGAAGGTAAGCCGCTATGGATACGCGATGCGCGCGGCAACCTGGTGATGCAATACATTACCCCGGCCCGCGCCAATAACGCCACGGGCGAGGACATGCCAGCCACTGCCGTGCCCTGTTACGACATCGCCGGAAATCTGCTGTTTCAGCACAGCATGGATGCCGGTGACCGCTGGATGCTAATGGATGCGGCAGGCAAACCGATGCTGGCGTGGGATGAATACAAACCCAAAGACGATGAAGCCGCCGTTGAGAAACGCCTGTACAGCACGGATTACGATCAGCTCCACCGGCCTACGGCACAGTGGTTGACTATTGAGACTCAACCGCGAGTGAAGATCGAACGGTATGAATATCGGGATGCAGTTCTAAATGATGCTAATAATCTCAACGGCCAACTCGTCAAGCACTCCGACCCCAGCGGACTGGTCGAAATCGTGCGCCGGGATTTTAAGGGAAATGTAGAGAAAGTACAGCGCACGCTGAATAATAAGCCAACGGAGTCTTTTATCGACTGGCAGATTGGTGATCCAGCAAATAATTTGGAAAAAGAGATTTTTATTCAAATTACCGAATACGATGCCTTAAACCGAATGACCAAGCTGTTTAACTGGCACCGAACAGGAAAACCCGTTGCCGTTTATATTCCAGTTTATGGTGAACGCGGGGTATTAAAAAGTGAGCACTTGATTGTCGGAGCCAACAAGGATAGTTCACCAGAAGGTTATCGTGGCGGTACGGAAAACCATGCCATCCGAGAGATCCGCTACGATGCCAAAGGCCAGCGGCAATATCTCAAACTCGGTAACGAAACGATCACCCATTACGACTATGACCCTGAAACATTTCGCTTAAAGCAGCTGCGTACCACTCGCCCAACTTACGATCCATCGTTTCCTGATTATCATGCTGACCTACAAGATCCCAAAGTGCTGCAACAATTGCACTACACCTACGATCCGGTGGGCAACATCACTGAAATTCATGATGAAGCCTATAAAACCGCTTATTTTCAGAATGCCATTATTGAACCAAAAAATCGCTACGAATACGATGCCATATATCGCCTGATTGAAGCCACGGGACGCGAAGATGGTGCCATTAGCGGTGCGCCGGATGATTTCGAAGCAAAAATACGCGAAACCAGCTTTCCGATTACGGACGCTAATGCACTTCGTAAATACACTCAGACCTATCAATACGATTCAGTCGGTAACATTAAACAAATGCATCATAGTGCGGGAATGGGCACGTGGACGCGAACCAATGACTATGCAACAGACAGTAACCGGCTAATCAAAACAACGCACCGTAACCAAAGCACCAATATTCGCTACGACAGCCACGGCAGCATGCTCAATCTGGCCAATGTGGCGGATGAGTTTCTAATGCAATGGGATCATCGCGACATGATTGCCTCGATCTATTTAGGCGGCGGTGGTTTTGCGTATTACCAATACGATGCCAATAAACAACGCACACGCAAATACATCGAAAAAAACAACGATCATATTGTTGAAGAGCGGATTTACTTGGGAGGACTGGAATTATACCGGCGCACAGAAAACGGTGAACTGAAAGAAGAAATCGAAACGCTGCATTTGTTCGATGGCGAGCAACGGTTGTTGATGGTCGATCAGATTCTGAAAACCGACAATTCCCAGCTGTCGGTGGGCAATCTTTACCGCTACACACTCAGCAATCATCTGGGATCGTCAACGATGGAGTTGGATGACCAGGCCAAGCTGATTTCTTATGAAGAATATCATCCGTATGGGACAAGTGCTTATCGGGCTGGACGCAACGCGGCGGAAGTAAAGCTGAAGCGGTATCGGTATACGGGGATGGAACGGGATGAGGAGAGCGGGTTGAGTTATCACACGGCGAGGTATTATTTGCCTTGGTTGGGGAGGTGGGGGGGGTGTGATCCGATAGGAGTCGCAGACGACCCATGTCGTTACGCGTACTGTAGTAGTAATCCAATCGTTCACTTCGACTCGAGTGGTACTGCAGGTTTTAATTCAAGCGAGCTGTGGGTTAATCGCTATGCAGGTTCATTACTTGAGTCAGCTCCCAGCAATGAAGCCTTAGGTTTTGGCGGTCCTCAAGCAAATCGCTTGGCAGGCTCATTGCTGGCTCCAGAGACACCTTCTATTGATGAAGCCACAACGCTCGAGTCGATCGCAGACACACGAGAAGCTCAAACATTTCGCGAAAATCCGTTTAGCCTTGCAGGTGCATCGGCGCTTCTGGCAGGCTTACGCCTATATCTGCAGCCGCCACGAAATGCGGACGGCACCGTGATGTCCCTAGAGGAACGTGCCAAAGGCTTTTGGAATAATTTATCTGTCGTTACCGCGTGGGCGTTGGGCTTCGGTCGCAATACAGGACTTGCGGTTGGGGGCAGAGATGTCTCTGTCGCGTCAGTAGAATCTGAAACCTTTGAAAATTCTCTAGCTCTTTTTGGAGTATATGTGCGGTTCAAACAGATGCTATCGTTTGCTCGTGCGATGCGTTCTGAACAGATGCTTACCTATCTCAATCAGGTCCGTCAAGTGGATAGCGTGCGCCAGATGACTGGGCGTCGCAGTTCGGTATATAGGTTTCTCTCAGCAGAAGATATGGAGTACGTTAGAGGGGAATTTGTCGCGCTAGGTGGTGACACATCCCTCCTTCGATTTGAATCTGGGGCAACTACGGGCTACATGGAAGGGGAAAACGTCATCCGTATCGGCGGGGATATCTTTCCTGCACTAGACCCCAGTCAACGAATCGCCAGATCTAGATTGAGTGTTCGTGGTGTGCTTGCCCATGAACTTGGTCACATGAACTATGGCCGATCGCCACTCGCCCCAGGTCACTTTGCCGATGAGATGCGCGCGAGCATTTGGGCGCTGCGTGAGCGTGGTGGAATGCTTTCCCCGATGGACCAAATGTTACTCGCCCAAGATGCGATGGATCGTGTAAGTGAGGCTGGATTCTTAATGAGTCAGGCAAAGAAAAACTACATTTTTAGTCTTATACGGTAACGACCGTACGACCGTACGGCGGATTCGCGAAGCAATCCGCCATGATTCGCATGGCGTGTGAAATGTTCCTGGCGGATTGTCGCTGCGCTCCGAATCCGCCTTACACCATGCGGTGCGAAATTTTGTGGAAGTTGGGAGATGCCGGATTATCGGCGGAGTTGGGTGTCTGGCGGGACTTATTTCTTTACTGTGGCGTTGCTGGAAAGGAAGCGGGATTTGCTGGTGGCGGAAATTGGGTTGCTGCGTGAATCGGTGCGGCGGGTGAAACGGTTGTATCCCTTTGAAATCGTCGCTTGGGTGGTGTTGCCTGATCATTTGCATTGCATTTGGTCGTTGCCGGAAGGCGATGCCGATTACCCAACCCGCTGGCACTTGATCAAATTGTTGTTTGCGAAGGGATTGCCAAAACATGAGCGTCTGTCCGCTGTGCGGCGGCAACGTAAAGAACGCGGGATTTGGCATCGCCGCTATTGGGAGCACACGATTCGTGATGAAAGGGATCTGCAAAACCATGTGAACTATATCCACGCCAACCCGGTTAAGCATGGTTGGGTGACAAAGCCTGTAGATTGGCCATGTTCGACATTTCATCGTTATGTGCGTTCAGGCTTGTTGCCTGCCGACTGGGTGGCAAACGATTTTCCGGCATCGTTAAAGCCGGGTGAATTTGTCTAAACACCTGGCAAAGCCCGCGTAAAACGGAACCGTTTATGGGTTCCGCCGGATAAAAGTGAGGTGTTGCCGGGAATGGAAACGCGATGAGCTGTATCCTGGGTGGAGATTTCGCATCGCATCAACAGGGGGATTGATTTATGACTCATGAAGACGTGTACAGGGAATTGTGCACCAGTTACCGGTCCATCGACGATTTCCGCCAGAAATTGCTGGGGATTCTGCCTTTGGCAAGTGGCGGGATATTGGCTTTCCTCATTGACCCCAAATTTCTTGGCGGCGAGACGGCGGAGGTATTCGGGCCGCTCTTGCCGGGCATCGGCTTGCTGGGTTTCCTGGTGACTCTAGGTTTGTTCTTCTTCGAGATATACGGCATTCGCAGATGCACCTACTTAATTTTCGCAGGCGCATATCTCGAATGTGAGCTGAGAATGGAGCATGGTCAGTTCAGGGATCGCCCGCCTCCCGTGCTCGGATTTATCGCCGAGCCTATGGCCGCAGGCGTCATCTATCCAGCGGTCATGGCAGCATGGAGCTATATGGGTATGTATTTCTACGACGACCGTTCCACATCGACTGCTCTCCCTCTCGCAGCAGGCGTATTTCTGGTTTTTGCCGGCCTTATGGTCCTGTACCAGAAAAAGTTGAAGCAAGAAGAAATCTGCTGGAAAGAAAAAGCAAAGATATCGGTGCCTGCTACGGCAGATTGCGCGAACAATTCTTCCAGCGATTATGAGTAAAACGTTACAACGCATTCGGGAGTTGGTTGATTCAGGTGAGGTGCGTATATCTGATCATGGTTATGATGAGCTTGCAGAAGATGGTATTTTTGCCAGAGAAGTTATTGCGGGTGTGGGAGAAGCCATATTAATTGAGGATTACCCTGATTATCCAAAGGGGCCGTGTGTTTTGTTACGGAAAAAAGATAAAGATGGTCAGCCCATTCATGTGGTTTGGGGAATTCCAAGAAATGCGGATGCGCCTGCGGTGATGGTCACCGCCTACCGGCCGAATGCGGATAAATGGACAAACGATTTTTTGAAGAGGAAACAATGAATACACAACAACGTAAGAAACTGATTCGTGAAGGCCAGTACCTTGTTGAAGTTGATGTTGAGTTGATTGACACCGGTGAAGGTTGGTCGCCTTATTTATCGCTTGAAGATGCTTATAAACTGGATGATGTTCGAGCCGCATTGCGCCGGGGTGATCTTAAAGCCGCCGCACAACAGGGACATATTTTTGCACTAACCCCTGTGGCGGTTTAAAAAGATCTTATATAGGCTAGCGAATACTATGCACAGCAATCGGCAAACTCAGCGTGGTCCAGATCTGATCGGCGGTCAGCACCGCCGTATTCAACCGGATACCCACACTCAAACAGGCCCGGTCTCCCAACGACAAGCCAACCTGGCGAGTTTGTTGCCAGAGCTGTGCGGCAATTTCAGCTTCCTCGGCGATAAACGGCAAAATCCTCAAGCCCAGGGCTTCAAGATCCTCCCGCAATCCATCGACATTAACACCCGCCGCGATCGATTTTTGCACAACCTCTGCCCAATTGACGCTGGAAATGACCGCTTCCGGCAATGCCGCTTCGACCTGATCGCAGCCGGGCTCGTTTTGCAGAAAAGCCAGCAAAGCAGAGGCATCCAGAATCGCTGTCATTCACTGGTTTCCCGTTTCGCCTCTTCCCGGCGCTCTGCAATCAATTCCTCGGCTAAGCTGGTACCCGGTGGCAACTGGGCAAAACGATTCTTGAGACGCTGTTTGATGGTTTCAGCTTTTTCCAGAACCAAGCGGCCATCTTCCATGCGCGCAATCAGACTATCTCCGGATTCAAAACCCAGTGAACGCCTAAGCTGCGCAGGAATAACCAACCGACCCTGGGGATCAAGCTGCACTTCGGTTTGTGTCATTAATTTTGGCATGATTGAGAACATTATGGCACGATTCTATTTAATGTGCCATAACCAGCTTTGTGGGACTCAGCTTGATCCCATGCAAAGCGAATAACCGAAAAATGACAGACATCAAGCCGAGCGATTGCGGATTATTATCGGAAATAATGAATGGATAAGGAGCTATGAAAATGAATGAACAGAAAACAGACGAAGCCCTATTAATCGAGCTGAATGAACGGATAGGCCAAGCGGAAAAAGCGCGGGATGATCAATTCATGTGGCATATCTTATCCGACAAACTATCTTTCCGCCGGGCTGATGGCGAGGTTGTTTGTAAATCTCAGTATCTCATGGGTCTGATAGATCCCGGAAAAACCTATGAGCGACTTGAAACAAGTGAAATAAAGCTAGTGCATTGTGTAGAAAATATCGCCGTGGTCAGCATGATCGTGGATGCCGCCTTTGTACGAGAAGGAAAACCCACGTCCGGAAAATACCGGAATATCAGAATTTTCAAGAAAGAACCTGACGCAGCTTACGGATGGAGATGCCATATGTGGTTCAACGAGAAAATAGTCAGTTAAGCAATTCTTATCCGAGCAAAAATTTAGCACCTAACTCAATATTGCGGGAGATTCAGTATGTTTGCAGATAAAAACAAAGTATTCACTGTCAAGGGCCGAATCATCGATCAGAAAACTCGCAAAGGTGTTAAAGGGTTACGTGTGGAGGTTTGGGATAAGGATATATTGACTCCTGATGATCCTCTTGGTGAAGCTGTTACTAATGAGCAAGGGGTCTTCCAAGTAATGTTTGATGAATCCCAATTCAGTTTTTTGTCTCTTGACGGTATTCCCGACCTCTATTTCAAACTGTTTCAAGATTATCTACCGGTAGTTATCGAAAATCATACAATCGAATCGAACGCCGAGAAGAAAGTTTTTAGTGTCACGCTTACTGTAAGCATTGTATCAACCACGCCGGTAAATAATTTGGAATACCGGGTATCCGGATGGGTTCGCGATATGAACGGCGCGCCATTGAGCGGCTACAAAGTAATTGCATGGGATCGGTATCAGCAAAAGAATACTCAATTAGGCGAAACCAAATCCAATCCGCAGGGATTCTACGAAATTAAATTCAAAGACACTGATTTCAAAGAAAACGACCGTGAACGTAACGCCCCAAATTTGCTAGTCCGTGCCTATAATCAAAATGGCACCGAAATCGGCAACGCAAGAAAAGATAATGCTCCTCTCGATACCCGTATCGATATCGATAGCCAAACTGGATCGGATCACTATATTATCAATGGCCATGTTTATGCGAAAAACACTAATACCCGCCTGGCTGTCGCCAATATCAAGATAGAAGCGTATGAACGGATTAATAACAAAGATTTTCGCCCTTTAGGCAGCACTTCATCAAATCAGGCTGGTTTATATCAAATTGTATTCAACCGCAGCACTCCTGCACAAGGTGAGTCTGAATGCGAGTCTCTCATCCTGAAGATAAAAGCCTTCGACACCAAAGGCACCTTGATTGGTGAAAGCAAACCCATATGCATTATCAATCGCGAAACTGAGCAAGATGTAGACATAATTTTGTACCGGGTCTACGGTACCGTAACCGGCACTGACCGGATGCCGCAATCCGGAATCAAAGTGACCGCTCTCGACCGGGATATGCGCAAACGTCAGCTTCTGGGGGAATGCGAAACAAACGACAGCGGCGATTACATCATCGATTATCAACAATCCGATTTTAGTCGGGGCGAACTGCCGTCGAGCGCAACCCCTTGGCTCATTGTGGAAGCGCGCGAAGATGCTGAGCAATCTCCGCTAGACGTTCAGGAATTCCGAAAAGCCGATCCAATTCAGCGCATCGATCTGACTGTACCGGTTTCAGTGATATCCGAATGGCAGCGCTTAAGCCAGACCATTACGCCATTACTGAAAGACCAAGGAGATTCACCGACTTCCAGCGGTCAAGGCAATGGAGCTGATCTTGAGCCTGCTGATCTTACGGTATCAGACTTGGAATTCATTATTGTCGAAACCGGATTTGATCGTGCAGCGGTAGAGGCTTGGGCGGCTTCCAGCAAAATAGTACGTGAAGCCATAAAGCTACTAGGCGAAAACCATAGCAGCGAAAAAAACCTGATTGCGGAAAATGACACAGGCTGGCCGTTTTTCTTTGGTTTCGTTCGCCAAGGGCTCGCCAATGATTTGAATGCGTTATTAAACGCATCGGCGGCAAGCTGGCAAAGCACCTGGAATGCTGCATTCGCAGCGAGTCAGGTTCCTTTGATAGAGGAAATCCGCTTGCAGCAATTATTCGCGGCGTTAATGTTGCTGCAACGTCTTGGACAGCTGAGTCCTGCCACCAACCGTAACAGTGAATTGGTTCAAGTGTTAGCACATACCCCTTTGCCATCAGCTGTTGCACTGGAAGCATTGGCTATTTTTCAGGAAAAAGGATTGGAAGATGTGCAAGCTTTTCTGGATTTGGCTAACCAGCATCCTCAAGTTGCGGCTGAAATTAAAACATTTGCAAGAGGTGTTCAGGTTCACCAGCTCGTAGCCGGTCATTCGGGTCTTTCCAGAGTGCTTAATGAACATTTGGATAGCACACAGAATTCAAAAGGTATTATGGACCGGATTCGAGGCGGCAAGCAATTTTCATTGGAGTCGATTGAACCGTTAGCAACGCTTTCATCAATGCAATGGTTGGGCGTTGCGGAACAGGCTTCTGTTGGTGGCGATTATGTCCTGCAATTACAGGCGCAGGTAGAAAATCTTTATCCGGTTACCGCCCTGCAAACAAGAATCAAAACTGAAGAGGTGAAATTTCCGGCGGTTACCAGCAATGAAATCGTGTCTTTCATCAGAGAGAAAGAAGAAACAGCAACATCCATCATGCAAGGCGCTTATCCGCTGAATGACCTGGAAGGAAAACCCCCTGTTTACAGGACTCTCAGCAATATTGGATTGTTCCAAAGGCTCGGAATCAGTATGGAACATTCGTCCTACCTCATGGAAGCCGGGATTGGTTCACCCGGGGCCGCGATGTCAACAAGCTTAGCAAATCTCGAATCGATTATGTTAGAAAGGAGTGATTTGCCAGGTGAGGTTGTAACTCCCATCGTTAGCGCTTTTTACCATGGAGCATTATCAATACTCTCTGCAACGACTAACTTCATTACTTCAAGCTCAACTGTCTGGCAAATGAGTATTTTACAGCCGTGGTTTATTTTGAATCAGTCCACGATTAAGCCTATAACAGACAATCTACCGAGCATAACCAATCTTTTCGGCGACTTAGATCAATGTTTATGTCGCGATTGTGAATCAATGCTCAGTCAGTCGGCTTATTTAGTCGATTTGCTCAATTTGCTGAGAGGAGAAGGGGAAAAAGGCTTAGGTTTAACACTCGAAGCACTGAAAAAACGACGCTCAGATATTTCCAAACTGCCACTCGGTTGTGAAAGTGAAGAAGAGATTCAGTACATTACCTTGGTATTGGAAATATTGGAAAAAGAAGTTAAAAACATACCACCCAATACGGATGCCTATCAGCAGACTGCAAATGCGGTATTTCCTTGGCGTTTCCTGCCTTTTGACGCCGATTACGTTAAAGTGCAAGCCTATTTGAAAAAATTGAATGTAAAGCGCTACGATTTCCTGGCGCTCCAGGCCGATGCCAATGAAAACTCTGATTCAGAGGATTTCAAGAATTTTAAGATGTTTCTGGCAGCAGAAACATTTGAGCTGACAGTTTCTCAAAGCGCGCAAGGTGGATCCATTTCTGAGTGGGACTTAATCACCAAGCCGCGAATTCAAGGTCAGCTGTGGCAAGTTTACGGTTTTGCCAATGGTGGGAACATCGTCATTAAAGATCCGGTATCTGGCGAAAATATTAATGAGTCTGTAGGAAATGCATTAAGCCGTATTTCGGTGCTATTGGACCGCAGCGGTTTAACGCTGGATGAACTGGAGGAAATTATCACCATCGATGAAGATCCTGAGAAGGAACCACAAACAAAATTTGTGCCTGGCACTGGTGGAAAGCTGATTATTGACAAGCGTGAGCAATGCAAAACCAGTGAAATGCGCCTCAGGTTAGAGGGTTCAGCCAATTTAGAAGCATGTTTGGATCGCTTGCACCGGTTGGTGCGTTTGCACCGGAAATTACCGGATTGGTCGATTTCACAGTTGGATCAAGCAATCGTGGCAAATGGCAACATCTTGGATGCATCAATGATGACCATGCTGGCAATTATCCATCGATTGAACAAAACGTTGGGATTACCACTGGAATATCTGCTCGATCTGCCCCGCAGCGAAGCCAAACTGCGCTTATCACTCAAGCTGTCACCGCAGCAATATCTGCTGATGAGTGCGATGACAGGATTTGACTTGTCGACCAAACCGACCGATCAAACCGCTTTGGAGAAATATTGGATCCCTCTGGAAAAATGGTGCGGCACAATCGCCCGAATTCGTAACAGCAAACTCACCATTGAACACGTCGCTGCAGCTGTTTTACCCTACCCGGATTTACAGAAACATTTGCCGCTCACCCAAACCACTGAACAAATTGAAAAATATTTAGAAGTAGTGCAAGAACGATTACGCGCCGTGAAAGCCGAGCGTGATGACAGCGATGCTGAAACGCAGGGCAACGAGCTACTGACCATCATTTTTGGCCCTGATGAAGCAAGAAAACTCTTTGCTGCGATTAATTCTCAGGGCGAACTCAAGGAAGAACAGAAAAAATATTTAAAAGAAAAATTAACTAATCCCAAAGATACAATCCGCAAATTGGGAGAATGGCAACCGCTATTCACCGAAGCGCAAGCAGACTCCATATTTAACGTAGACCAAGCAACCGATCGGTTCAAAAAATTCTTAGAAGAGATTCTGATCATACGTCAAGAACGGGAGCTTATTGCAGTTATCACTGAGCAGTGCAAGCTCCCGGAGGCGGATGTTGTTGCGCTGTTAAGTTATCGCATGCTGCTGGATGCGCAAGGTTCTGAATCGCAAACAGCTTCGGATTCATTCCTGGCTAAAACCTTCTGGGAGGGGCAAACGCCACCCAAAGTATCGGAAGAAAATATGCCTCGATTGCATAAATGGATGGACCGCCTATTCCGTTTGGCAGCCCTCATTCCGGTCATGAAACTCGATAGCGCTCTGTTTCAGCTTGCCGATCGAGTAATAGTTGACAATCCCGCCATCAAGGGGATTAACTGGCACGAAATACTCGCTGCCGGCAAAGCGGTTAATGGCAAGCATTTTACTGCTTTACTGGATTTGTTCTGGTTGCAAAGCGAAGAGCAATTATCCAGAGACATCATCATCAACTTATTCAACCAGCTCGATGGATTAGCTGGAGATGCTGTAGAGCCAGCACAGCTAAGCTCGGTAGCGACGCGTGTCGGATTAGCGGATAACCAGGCGCTTAAGATCGTAACGCAAGCGGTATTACCGTTAATAAACCGTAGATCAGGCGATACGATCAAAAAAAATCAACTGTATGATCCCCGTCGTTTAACAAGAGCCTTCAGACTATTGTTAAAAGCACAGCAATTAGGCGCCACGGACATAGAACTGCAGCAGATTGCTGATCTAACCAATAACAAACAAGCGGCTGAGACCGTACTCAAACGGGTGCAAGCGAATGCCAGTCTGAACGATGAGGATTGGAAGAAAACAAGCTCGAAAATCAACGATCTGTTAATGCAACAGCAACGGAATGCGTTGGTTGATTACCTCGTTGTCAACAACAAAAATAACTTACGTAACGTCGATGACCTCTACGAACATTATTTAATCGATCCGCGAATAGAACCTTGCTTCAAAACCAGCAAGTTGAACGAAGCCATTTCAGCCACGCAGTTATTTATCCACCGGATTTTATTTGGTCTGGAACGTGGCATTGTAGCCAGCGAACAGCTCAGAAACTGGTGGGTGTGGATGCGTAACTATCGAGTTTGGGAAGCAAACCGGAAAGTGTTTCTGTTTCCGGAAAATTGGTTGTTCCCGGAATTACGTGATGACAAATCATCCAGCTTTACGCAACTCGAATCCAAGCTTGGTCAAAGTGAGCTGACACAAGAATTGGCTGAACAAGCATTCGCTGAGTTTCTGGATGATGTGGCGCAGATGGGACAGATACAGGTATTGGGGATGTATGAGGATATCTCGCAGGAGGATGACATCCCCATCCAGTTTGGTGGTAAAGGATTTACTCTTCGACGGAAGTTATATGTTATTGGACGCACCAATAACCCACCCTATGCATATTTTTGGCGAAGTTGTGAAGATTTTTCTGATTCTTTAATGGAATGGACGCCTTGGCAACGTATAGAGCTTGATATTATTGGCGATCACATTTTGCCATTTGTTTTAAATAATAATTTTTATATTGCGTGGCCTTTAATCAAAAGGATACCCCAAGGCGAAAACAATAGGGATAAATGGCAAATTAAGCTTGCATGGTCTCGTTATGATGGAAAGAATTGGAAAAGAATTAGCATTTCGCGTGACTCTTGGAACGGAGACGTTGCTGATTTCTCAGATGAACGACGCGGATTTACTTTTCGACAAACAACCGATTTACATCAAACTAAAGTAAAGATACATGCTTATGCGATGTCTTCGATGTCATTAATGGAAGGAAACAAAAGTAATACAGAGGATTCTTATAAATATTTTTACGACAATTATTTTCCACCCTATATTGAGAATGTTGATCAGCATCCGGAATATCTTAATAAATTAAGAAGCTTAGCAAGCTTACTTACGGCTGAGTATGCGAATATTCCTGAGCTTGAACTTGGAGATCCTTCTTCATATCCAGCGAATCCAATACCAGAGAGTGATGATCTTCCTCTCAAGAATCATATTGAAACATACTGCATGAAAATGTTTATGGTGCCATATGATCCTACTTATGCGCTTATGACTGTAATCTTTGCTTTTCCGACGCTCGCAGGAAATATTCATTATACCGCTATGAAGAACAATAGAAATTTAATAGGATTAAGACCGTCAGATGATTTTTGCAAATCCAAAATTTATCAATTCCTATTCGATTTCAGATATTCAAAAACAGTTTCAATCACCCCACTTGGGGACGATTTGGCAGTCCAAATACGGTTCCAACAGATGTTTGATACACAACTTGCTCCAAATTTTTCGATGCGTGAACTGAGTTGCCGCGCTTGGATTAAACTTTTAACACCTGATGGTGCTCCCGGCAAACTTGAACTTACAGGTCAGGAAGGTAAATATAGTTGCAGGATTGATTCAGAGGCAATTAATCTCATGCCAGGACAAGCTAGCCCTACAATAATCGCAAAGCTTACAAAATTACCTGAAACTACTTGTTACCTTGATCTGATTCTAACTATAAATGGAAATGAAAAAACTTTTAGTTCGACACAAACATTATTAAATGTTGAAAAGGGTAAAAAAGTAACTCAAACATTAGAGTTTATTTTCGATGCTTCAAATGAAAATCCTGAAGACCTTGGCTTCGATCTCAATGCTGGAAGAGAATTGGTTTTAGTTGCAGAGTTTGAATTGTCCCGAGAAGAGAAGATCTTTATAACCAAACCCAATCAAATTCAGTTTGTTAACACTGTCAATTATAGTCAAGTTTGGATGAATGGGTATCAAGAAAATCAAGTTGAAAATGATAAATCTAATCAACCATTAAGGATTGCTTATCCCGGAAGATCAGAGATCAACATATTCAATCCAACACTGGATCAGCAATTTTGGATGCTTCCTGCATCGACTAAAGACACTTGGTTACCATCACTATGGCACTACTCTGAAGGAGAAGTTAGTTGCTATATTGATTTAAGTGTTATTTACAGTTCGAGAAAAGATTCTCTTGCGATTTATCCAAACTCATATGAAGAACCAATGGCTTGGAGATCATTATGGTATGAGAACAAAATACCTTTAAGCAATGAGCAGAAGAGTACCTTTAAGGCAGATCATATGCCGCATATCGAGCTATCGCAAAATAGTACTGATTGGAATGAAGCAATAAATGGTGATCTGATATTTGACAGCCGCATGCCTTATGCGTGCTATAACTGGGAAGTATTTTTTCATGCACCGCTAATGATCGCTGATCAACTTTCAAGGCAGCATAAATTTGAGGATGCCGAGCGCTGGTTGCGCTATGTTTTTGACCCAACTGCGCACAAGCCTGGAGAAGGCGCTAAGGGTGCGCTGAATTTTCGTGTATTTCGAGAAGATGATTTTTTTGATAAACAAGTCATTGATGACTTGACGGCGCTAGCTCAGGCAGCAGGTGGGTTTGCTACGAATGCAAACATTAAGACTATTGATAATCTGATTACCAGATGGCGGAATATGCCGTTTCGCCCCTTCATAATCGCACGGCAACGGCATATTGCATTCTTGTGGCGAACCTTGTTTGCTTATCTCGATAACCTGATCGCCTGGGCTGATAGTCTGTATCGGCAAGATCGGCGCGAATCATTGATTGAAGCGCAAATGTTGTATGGTCTTGCCGGAAAAATTTTAGGAAGACGTCCACAGCAGCATCAAAGCAAATCTAAAAGAAAATCCGAGAGTTTTGATGATATGGCTGATAAATGGGATAGCTTTGCAAATTTTTGGATTAATACGGTTACGAGCACTAATAGCACGAATCCAAAAACATCATTGAAACAGTTTAAAAGCAACAAACCTTTGGACGATCGACCACCTACCAGACCTCGTGATGGAGAAAATAGGCCTTATCCCAATCCAAACGGTATGCTGTATTTTTGCATGCCCTGGAATGAAAAGATTACTGGCTATTGGAGAATCATTGACGATCGGTTGTTTAATTTACGAAACTGCAAAAATATCGAGGGTATCGAGCGCGAGTTGCCACTGACGGATCCGCAGATCGATCCCGAATTATTGGTGCGTGCAATGGCTGCCGGGCTTAATTTAAGCGATGTGATCAGCGGTCTGTATGCTCCGCCACCGCATTATCGCTACGCCATTTTATCTGCTCGCGCAGCGGAACTTGCCAATGAAGTTAAAGCATTGGGGGCAGCAATGCTGTCGGCTATCGAGAAGCGCGATGCGGAAGAAATGGCGCGATTGCGTTCATCAAATGAAATCAGCATGCTGAAACTAGTGCAAGAAGTGCGCGAAGAACAAATTGAAGAAGCCAAAAATAACCTTACGGCGCTAGAAGCTACCAGAAAAACGACTGGAGCGCGATATAGCCAATACCAACGTTTGCTGGGGAAAAAAGACATCAAAATTCCCGAACCAAACGCAAGTGCAAGCGAGGAATCGATGCTAGGTAATATTGATGGATTAGCGAGTGAAAGATCGAAGTGGGGGCTGATTAGAGAAGAAAATGAACAATATAGGGGTATTGAAGGGGCAAATACTTGGTCTATAGCGAGTGCCATAGCCAAAGTAGCAAGTGGTGGGTTTCAAACGGCTGCTGCAGCTGCTAGTGCATACCCACCTGTACATAGCGCACTCTCTGCGACTGGTCATGGCGTATCTGCAGTAGGTGATGGATTATCGATTACATCACAAATGTGGCGCATATATGCAGATCAACAAGGAATGATGGCTGGCCATATCCGTCGTCGTGATGAATGGGCTTTTCAGAGCAATCAGGCGCTCAAGGAATTACAACAAATTGATAAGCAAATTCTTGCCAACAAGATTCGTATAGCGATTACCGAAAAGGAGCTTGCAAATCATAACGAGCAGATAGACCAAGCCAAAGCGGTTGATGAAGTAATGCGCAGTAAATTCTCTAATCAGCAGCTCTATCAATGGATGATGACACAACTTTCCGGTTTGTATTTTAATGCCCATCGCATGGCGCTGGACATGGCGCGCAGTGCCGAGCGTGCAGCCGCAAGAGAGCTGGGAGTTCAGTCGCTCAATATTTTACGCAATGATTACTGGGATTCGCTGCGTAATGGCTTGTTGGCAGGCGAGCGCTTGCATCAGGATCTGAAGCGTTTGGAAATCAGCTTCTTAGAACAAAACCGCCGAGAATTTGAACTGACGAAGCATATTTCGCTACGTCGTCTAAATCCGGAAGCATTAGTGCAATTACGTTTAAAAGATGCTCAGTGCGAGTTCGATGTGCCCGAATGGTTATTTGATCTCGACACCCCCGGGCACTATATGCGCCGCATCAAGTCGGTAAGTGTGAGTATTCCTTGTGTTACCGGACCTTATACAAATGTCAGCTGCACGCTGACTTTACTAAAAAGCAGAATACGTCATGACCGTATTGCAACGGAAACCGATTATGCTCAGGATAACCATTTCACGGATTATTTCGGCGCAACCGAAGCCATTGTTACCAGTAACGCGAACGCTGACAGCGGGATGTTCGAGACACAGCTAAAAGATGAACGTTTCTTGCCATTTGAAAGCAGCGGTGTAATCAGCAGTTGGCGGCTTGAACTCCCGGCAGATTTCCCGCAATTCGACTATTCCACAATTTCCGATGTAATTCTGACAATACGCTATACCGCAAGAGATGGCGGAAAACTTCTGAAAGAAGCTGCAACCGGATCAATTAACAGTTTATTGAATCCAGTGACATCGCCATTAATACCATCGGAAAAAAGTCCGCGTTTCCCAGTATTGCTCGGTTGCCGCTCTGATTTCTCGACAGAATGGGCTCTGGCGCGTAATACAAATTCAAATTTGAAGATACAAATCAATAACGATTTGTTGCCTTACTGGATGGAAGCAGCAAGTTTGGAAATTAAGAAAGTCTCGACAATGCCTCTAAAAAAGGATTCTAAGGAGCTTAGCTTTAGTCAAGTGTGGCCGGAAAAAGAACCTAAGGATTCTGACACCACACCTGAGTTGCCAAAACCTATACTTTCAGTTTCCAAATTAACGGGGTTAGAAAATATAAACATAGCCGGCTCAGAAACAGTCGATTATCTGATACTTCTTTCACTGGGAAAAAACGCAGCGACTGCTGGTTAAAATGGTCTATATCGTGAACATGCTTCATGGTGCGCTTATTGGTATCGCTCACTTGGATAATTGAATGTCATAAGTAAGATAAAAATCTGTAGACGCCACCCATTTAGCTTGTTTCTTTTCTATTATGAGAATATCAACCAAGTAAGAATGCAGTAACTTTTACAGTAACAAGAAAATTATGAAACAAAGAAACCTATTATTCATAGGGGTTACAGGTACCTATTCAATAGAGCCCTTGGCCACCATTCTAAAATCCGGATTTAAGCTGTTCTCAGCGATTTTCTGAATCCACGCCAGCTTTTTGCAGAATTTCATGCATGTGCCGGCTAAAATTGCTTCAATAGCGCGTGACCTTATCCATTCGGACGCAATCATTCGCCATCAATAACAATGGCACTAATTGTCCCTCCGGTACACAGCTCGACGACGGTGATTTCACGCTCAATTTATTGAAGAAAAAAATATTGTTAGGCTGAATGTCCGCCTTTAACTATAATCATGGTTGCAATTCCACAAACGGAGAAAAGCCATGAAAGTGATACAAACTTTAGAAAAATCAACCAGTAAACAACTAAAATCTTTACTGGTTCTAGCTGTCGCATTACCGTCTTTCGGATTGATGCTGCCAGCAACCGCCGCAACCGTCATTTACGATAACGGCAGCGCGGATGGCAGCAGAGGCTGGTGGAGCGACTTTGACGGCGCGTTGCAACCATTCCAGCAAATGGCCGATAACTTTGTGCTCGGCGCGGGAAGCAATACACTCTCTGGCGTCAGTTGGAGCGGTTCGTATTATTCATCCAATACCCCGACCGCCGCGGATAATTTCGTCATCAGAATATTCAACGATTTGGGAGGCATTCCCGACACCAATCCGATTTATTCCTTCAATGTCGGCAATGCCGTTAACCGGATCGATAGCGGCATTGATGACGCGACCTGGAACATCGACATTTACAATTATTCAGCCGCGGTACCTTCGACCACGCTAACAGCGGGAACGACGTATTGGTTGTCGGTGGTCAATGACACCAGCGGCCACGCGGACGATTGGCTATGGGAAAATTCACAAACATCCGGCAGCAGCGCTTTCCGTTTGGGTGAAGGCAGTAGCTGGAATCCACACGGTACGGAATTAGCCTTCCAGATATCCGCCGTTCCGGAACCGGAAACTTACGCGTTGCTATTGGCAGGTCTAGGATTACTCGGGTTTGCCGCGCGCCGCAAAAAATAAGGTACTTATCTAAGGAAGCGCCATATCACATCAGCTTAGGCAATGACAAAAGCCTAAGCTGCCAACAAAAGCTCATCGCTCATCGCTTTAATTCCGGCACCGCTATTTCGATGCCACGCTTATCCCTTCCCCCGCTGCTTGCATCCTTATCCCGCGACGAATTCCATTGGAAAAATTAATCTGCGCTTTCTCGAAGTTTCATGAAAACAGTATTCGAACAGCTTGTAAATATTGTATAAAGTATCCTTTCCAGATTGACACACAAATTAATTCCTGAACGAAAGGACACACAATGATCGAGCTATTAGGATGGATCTGCCTGATCGTTTCGCTGACATTGATGATCTACCATCATTACATGCACTCAAACTACGACCGCGTCTATCAGTTTATCCGCACAAAATATGGCCAGCAGACACCCGACATAAAATTCCCGTCGAAAGAAGACCACGCCAAGGATGCGCAAAAATTCTCGTACTACACCGCTTTCTTTGCGGTTTTGCTGATCGTGCTGAATTTACTCGCAAGATGACGGTGTTTTAGCTTGCTGTAAGTCTGCAAAAATTTTCGCCGCGCAGGGATTAGCAACATGGCACCCGGTGCGTTATGAAATCATGTTTTTGGAGAGTAGCCCCTTGCCATATCTCACCCCTTCGCATGCTGGTAGAATCTTCGGAATCGTTCAATAAAGTACATTCCGTCGTGTTACCGTATTCAAAATAATAACAACCTATGGCCATCAAAAAATCCGAGCTTTATTCTTCCCTGTGGTCGAGCTGCGATGAATTGCGCGGCGGCATGGATGCCAGCCAGTACAAGGATTATGTGCTGGTGATGCTGTTCATCAAATATGTCAGTGACAAATACGCCGGTCAGCCGTTTGCCCCGATCAAGATTCCGCCAGGCGCGAGTTTCAGGGATATGATGGCGCTGAAAGGCAAACCCACCATCGGCGATGACATCAACAAGAAAATCATCGCGCCGCTCGCCAATGCCAACAAACTATCCAGCATGCCGGATTTCAACGACCCGGAAAAACTCGGCAGCGGCAAGGATATGGTCGACCGGCTCAGCAACCTCATCGCCATCTTTGAAAACAAGGCGCTGGATTTCAGCAAGAATCGCGCGGAAGGCGATGACATCCTCGGCGATGCCTACGAATACCTGATGCGCCATTTCGCCACCGAGAGCGGCAAGAGCAAGGGGCAGTTCTACACCCCGGCGGAAGTCAGCCGCATCATGGCGCGCATCATCGGTATCGATCAGGCCGACACCACGGCGTCGACCACCGTTTACGATCCGACCTGCGGCTCCGGTTCGTTGCTGTTGAAAGTGGCCGATGCCGCCAAGACCAAGGTATCGCTGTACGGTCAGGAAAAAGACGCCGCCACCAGCGGTCTGGCGCGCATGAACATGATCCTGCACGACAACCCCGGCGCCGAGATCAAGCAAGGCAATACCCTGGCCAATCCGCTGTTTCTCTACGAACAAGGCGGGCTGAAGACGTTCGATTACGTCGTCGCCAATCCGCCATTCAGCGACAAACGCTGGGGCAACGGGGTCGATACCGCTCACGATCCGTTTCAGCGTTTCGATGGATTGGGCGTGCCGCCGGATAAAAACGGCGATTACGCCTACCTGCTGCACATCATCCGTTCGCTGAAAAGCCGTGGCAAAGGCGCGTGCATTCTGCCGCACGGCGTGCTGTTCCGCGGCAATGTCGAGGCGGACATCCGCGAAGCCATCATCCGCAAGGGATTGATCAAGGGCATCATCGGCCTGCCCGCCAACCTGTTTTACGGCACCGGCATCCCGGCGTGCATCATCGTCATC
>Ga0209573_1002862_pt1 | contig 20523 bp, 16 predicted proteins | sample TNRBio252014_DNA_FD_185870 | JGI IMG/M metagenome (GOLD analysis project Ga0209573, IMG submission 185870) | Wastewater treatment Type I Accumulibacter community from EBPR Bioreactor in Madison, WI, USA - TNR Reactor_6/25/2014_ DNA (SPAdes)... | ecosystem: Engineered > Bioreactor > EBPR >...
CTCCAACATGCGCAACTCGTTGCTCAACGCAGCCTCCACGAGAGGTCGGAGCGGCCGCTGAGCAGTCGTCGTCAGTATCAGTTGGTTCATCAATCGTTCCTCAACCAAAGTTGTTGGCCAATTGCAGGGCCGTCCAGGGCGAACGGTCTGGCTGAGCCTCGCTTTCCATGGTCTCTGACCAGCAGTGTACCCCGAAGCAACGACTCCGTCAAGCCGTTTCCATCCGCATCGACGCATTGCCGTCGTACATCAGCAGATCGGCGTCCTCCTGCACCACCCGCTCCGGCAGGCGCTGGGCCACGGCGACGACACTTGCGCCCTGCCTGCGCCCCGGCTTCGGCAGCCGGGGTGCGCGCAGTGCAGGTGTGGCCTCGGCACCGCTGTCGGTGCGCACGCCGTGCCACGACTCGACCTAAAGCATCCCCTGGTCAGTCAGATATTGCCGGATGGTATCGACGAACTTCGTTGCGTCGACAATGGCCTCGTCGCTTGTGTTGGCGCCTACCTCAGTCATCTCGCCGTAATCGTGGATCTGGCGGCGGTCGAAAGCCAGATGCAAGGCCTTGGACAAGTCCGCGGGAAAGATGCCGGCCTTCACGAACTCGCGGTCGAACAAACTGATGGCGCCGCTGTGCCGGGAGGTGCCTAACTGCTTGGTCGCCAGCAGAGCCAACAGGGCATAGAACATGGCGTAATACGCCCTGTTGACTGCGCGCGCTGCGCATCAGCCTCGCGTAGGATGGTGGCCTCGCGCAGGCTGTCGTCGGCCTGGCGCATGCGGTAACGCAGCAGGTCGCGCAGCCGATCTTCGTTCACAGCGGCACTCCCTCCGCTTGCACGTTGAGGATAATCGGGTTGACGCCCATCGGGCCGTGTTCCAACTGCTCGCGCGTCACCACCAAGGTCGAGATCACTCGATCCAGATCCAAGCCAACCTCCCAGGCCACCTCGCTGATTTGGCGTCGCAGTTGGGGTGTGACGCTCTCCAGCTCGATATAAATGTCCAGGTCCGAGTCTGGGGCGGCATCGCCGCGCGCGCGTGAGCCGTAGACCCGCATGTCCAGCACTGGGCTGATCCCTTGCAGGCGCCGTTTGAAGGTTCTCGCTACGCTACGGTCTTGGGGTGACAACATCGCAGTACCTCATTTGGCGGCTGATGTCCATTGGTCGTCAAGATGATTATAACACCGCCTGGGTTTGCAGCCAAGCTCGCCGGTCGCCGCACAGTTGCGCAGCCACGCCGGTCATCCCCGTGCCGCAGAAGCCGTCGAAGACGATGTCGCCGGGGTCGGTGTAGTGCAGGATGTAGCGCATGATCGCCTTGTGGGGCACCTTGGTGTGGTAGGAATGCGCATTATAGATCGGGTCGTTCTTGCCCTCGGAGACGTCAGCGGCGAAGGGCTCGCGGCTGTAGCCGTTGGCGGCGTCGTCCGGCAGGCCCAGCCTGGCCTGGATGTCGCGCCGCTCCTCCTGCCACTGGGCCACGATCTCCGCCAGGAAGGGGTTGGGGCAGGCGGTGTAGTGCGGCGGGTCGGACAGCGCCAGGATGGCCTCGTCCTCGCCGATGGGGAAGCCTTCGATGGCGCGAAAGGTGGGGTCGGTCAGCTTGGCGCGCAGGCGCTCGGCGGCGACCGAGCGGTCAGTGTCATCGCGCTGGGCGGTGTAGGTTGCGCGTTCTTCGGCGAGGAGGGGGAGTTGTTGGGGCATGGGGGCTGGTCCCAGTGCTGATGATTGTCGAAGTCCGGTACGCTCCTCGTGGTCAAGATCACGTAGTGAGCTGGCTCTGCGATTATATCATCGATCAGTGTTTTCGACCCAAGCCAGGCGCTACTTGCTCTGTTGATGCTAAACCGCAGCCGTGAACTACCGGCTCGTTCTTGTCGGCGGTTTGACGGTACTACTGGGTGACGAGATCAGAGAAACGTCCGGCATCCCCACCGCTACACTTGTGCTTTGGTCTACTGACCAACATCTTGCTCATTGAGCCATCTTCTAGTAACAACGCCATCATTTGTCGGAGCCAATAAACGCGCTGTGGTGAACGCTGATGGTTCCAACACACCCTGAGTTCATAGCCTCACTCACAACAGCGGATATATCCAGAGGACTCTGGTTATGCGGTTTGACTATTGCAAACTTCCCGATTTCGAGTATACTTCGTCCCGTAGACAAACGTGCAATCCATCTCAGGCTCATGAGCATCGTGGCGCTCAAGGAATTGACTTTAGAATCTACAATGAAGGTTTACGTTGGCGTAACTGGCTTGGCTGGAACCGGCAAGAGTACTTTCGCAGATGTATTGGCCGATCTAGCATCCGCGCGTGGAATCGCCATTCGACGTTTCAACCTATCTGATGAGGTCCGTTGCGAGCTTGTGCGGCAAGGCAGAGAAGACGAAGTGACATCTAGAAAAGCCTTGATTGATACTGCTAATGAACTTCGTGCAGTTTACGGGCCGGGAGTACTTGCTGAGCGCACAGTAGTTAAGGACCTCGAAGAGTCGTTCGGCAATAACCAGCCAAACCTAGTTGTGATCACCGGAATCCGAAGTCCAGCTGAGGTTGCGACCTTCAAGAACGCATGGGCTGAGCAGTTTCTCCTTACTGCTGTGGTTGCTTCCGAGGAGTCTCGGAATGCTCGCATGTCTGACCGGCGACAGTATGACGAGGATGTTGATCCGTTGGCGGCTGTTGAACTGGCCGATCAAGCCATCGGAATACCCGATTGCATCCAAATGTCCAACTACAGGATTCCAAACGATGGCTCGATTGAACAACTTCACCGCTTTGTTGAAGCTTTTCTCCGTCATGTTATCACTCCGATGTTTGAACAGCAAAATACGCCGAAAACCGCGAAGGCGAGCTTGACAAGCGGTTTCTCCGAAAGGGATGGACGAACAAAATGGTCGTAGTGTTAGGACTTACCGGTCCTCTGGGATCAGGCAAGGGAATGATTGCTGATATTCTCTCAATGATTGCTGGTGAACATGGCATCAAAGTGCTGCGTTATAGCTACTCTGACGACATCGGCTTGGAAGTGCAGTACAGAGGGTTACCGCAAGATAATAGAGACGTCTACAAAGAGACTGCTGATGCAGTTCGATACAGGATAAGCCGCGACGCTTGGGCAATGCTGGTTATCTCAAGAATTCGGGACCTATTGCCAGACATTGAAGGCCCAGTGTTGGTAATCGTTGACGGCTCGCGAACTCCGTACGAGGTACGACGGTTTCGATCTGAATTTGGAGGTCACTTCAGGTTGATTGGTGTTACCGCATCTTTTGACAAAATTAACCGGAATTTGCGTGGGCGTAACCGGAGTAGCGAATCGAAATACCTGCGCGAAGATCCAGCTGCGCTAGAGCTAGTGCTACAATCTGAAATGGATTCTGGCGAAAGTTACAGTCATGATGTTGCATCCTGTTTGGAGATGGCTGATTGGCCGCCATTAGTAAATGACGGTTCTCTGGAGGAACTCGAGGAAGAGGTAAGGAGTCTTGCCAACCAGAAGATTCTTCCCCTGTTTCAAAGCAGGAATTCTGTCGCCAAGTAGTCCGAATACGAGACAAGGAATCGCCGCTGCTTGTCGGTAAGCCTAACTCGCCAAGTGAAAGATGGAATTGTCGCTATGCCAAGTAAGTTCATCATATTAACCGGATCGACCAAACTGCTCCACAACATTCTCGCAATGCGATGGAAAGAATTCGGCTCCGTGTCTTACTATCCTAGCATCCGAGATGAACTACTTCGTCACGATCCAGTTGGTCATTGGAGGAATTGTCCCTATTTCCACGATCTCGTGAAGTATCGCGAGATCGACCGAGATCGCGAAGTCTTTGCATTGCTGGGCGATTCAGATCGTACGGTACTACTGGAGGAGTGGCACATTGGTAATCTCGCTTGGTCAGGTGTGGAAGTTGCGACCGAAGAAGAGGTTTTTCAGAATAGACTACTTAAGCCCCTCTACTCAATGAAAAGTGTCAGCTTTCAGGTCTGGTTTGTTTCTGATGATCTTGAGAAAGTAGCCCCAGGAGACGAACAAATCGCATACAGTTCCTACCTTCAAAACTTGTCGAACGTGGTTAAGCATCTGGGGCTTCTCATGGAGAACATTGATGGAGAAGCGCCCCCGGAATTCGTAATTCAGCGCGTATCCTACCTACTGACGCGTAGTTAGTCGCCATTCCTATACGAGTCGCGGCTTGCCTCGGATGATAATAGAGTTCACGCGTGGAGGTTTGCCCCATGACGGCAGTACATCGTCCCTATTTCATTGGAATTGCAGGTGGTACAGGATCCGGCAAGACCACACTTGCGCAAGCGATCATATCTAGGGTCGGAAGAGATCGGGTCGCCCTTATTGCCTACGATGATTACTATAGGGATTTGAGCCATTTACCTCTAGATGAGCGTCTTCTTGTCAATTTCGATCATCCCGATGCCCTTGACACTGCTTTGTTGATCCAGCACCTAGATGAGCTCGGCTTCGGTAAAACAATCGAAAGCCCGGAATACGACTTCCGTAGCTGCACACGCCTTTCTGAGAGGCGAAATGTCGCTTCCCGTGATGTGATAATAGTAGATGGCATTCTTGCGCTTGCAGATGACTCTTTGCGCAGCCGTTTTGATCTGCGAATCTATATGGATCTCGAGTCTGACGAACGATTTATGCGCCGTCTCGAAAGGGATGTTGTTGCGAGAGGCCGAAGCACAGAATCGGTTCTGAAGCAATATCGCGACACTGTCCGGCCCATGCACGATCAGTTTGTGGAACCTAGTAAGAAATACGCTGACATTATCGTTCCCGGACGGATAGTCGATAGCAAAGCCCTGGAGGCTATCGCGGGACAGGTCATGGCTAGAATACAGGCAGCGCGCATCGAGGCATTACAAGCTCTAGGGATCAGGCTGCTGTCGGGATCGCAAGAGATGCGACCGGTGCTTAGTGAGATAGTTCTTGCGGCGGCACAGGAGTTGGGCGCGGACAATGTCACTCTCCATCAGTTCAATGCCACCACGGGAGAATTCCTTGACCCTGAGATATATTCTGCCACATGGCCTCAGGAAGGGAGGCTAGCTCGGCCCCGAGAAGATGGCCTAACAGCTATCGTGGTGCGAGATGGCACAATGATCATCGAAGACGTAGACAGCCTATCTCACGAGGCGGACACAAAACTCGTTGGCACAGAACATCTCGTCACGACGGGAACAAAGGCGTTTTTGGGTATCCGTTTGCAGGCCGCCAACACAACTGTGGGCGTGTTGTTTTTCAATTTTATGACATCACGTTCTTTTGGCTCCGATGAGCAAACTCTTGCACACGTTTTCGCTGCGTACGCAGCAACAGCAATTCAGCAATTTCGACTCTTAGAGCAAGCGAAGCAACGTTTACTCACTATCAGCTCGGTGGGCGCTCAGCTCGTGTCGGGTGATTTCAAGAAGACCAAAGACGAAATCGCTAAGCAAGCCTGCATAGCACTAGGCGCGGACAATGTCACTCTCCATCAGTTCAATGCCACCACGGGAGAATTCCTTGACCCTGAGATATATTCTGCCACATGGCCTCAGGAAGGGAGGCTAGCTCGGCCCCGAGAAGATGGCCTAACAGCTATCGTGGTGCGAGATGGCACAATGATCATCGAAGACGTAGACAGCCTATCTCACGAGGCGGACACAAAACTCGTTGGCACAGAACATCTCGTCACGACGGGAACAAAGGCGTTCTTGGGTATCCGCCTTCAAGCGGTAGGTGAGGGAGTTGGTGTCCTGTTTTTCAACTTCTGCAGACCACACTCCTTTGTTCTGGATGAACAAGCCCTTGTGGACGTTTTTGCATCTTACGCAGCGACGGCAATTCATCTGCAGCGAGTATCAGATAAGTTCAGAGAGCTTGGTGATGTGGCCGGGTCGCTCCTATCATCCGATCTGAGATTGGTACAGGAACGAATCGTGAGACTCGCACAAGAGAGACTTGGCTCGAACAATGCTGTACTGCACCAATACGACAACTATCAGAAGCAATTCCTTGATCCTGAACGATACTCAGCGGCATACCCTCCCTCGGAGAATCTTCAAAGACCACGTGAAAGCGGATTTAGTACACTAGTTCTCCAAGAAGGAATTCTTGAGGTCTCGAACCTAGGTGCTCCACTCTATGCGGAGTTGTTTGGAACTAGTCATCTCATTGAGACCGGAACACAAGCTTTTTTGGGTGCTCGGTTGGGGAGTCAGGAAGAGCCGCTGGGTGTGCTGTTCTGTAATTTTCCGACTCCTCGCGACTTCACAGCAGAAGAGAGATCCCTCTTCAACGTTTTTGCTGTGTATGCTTCAGCGGTAGTGTCGGCTGCCCGCACTGTATCACTTCGGTCTGAGGTCCGACAGGCTGAACACCGAAAAGTTGTTCAGGGAATGGCAAACGCATTACTGGTAACGAGTGATCTACCTGATTTTCTGCAATCCTTGCTCGATTTAGTCCTAGACGGAGTTGATGCACCCAGAGGTACAATCCAATTCATAAACGAGGAAACCAGTCAATTGGAGATCGTTGCAGCGAAGGGCCTAGAACGCAACAGAGGTGAGGCCATTGTTCCAGTGGGGAAAGGCGTTACCGGATTGGCAGCAAAATTCGGAACGTTGCAGTATGTGGCAGACACTTCGGTTTCAACCAGTGGCACCGGATTTCTTCCATATCTTGGCAATATGTGTTCGGAAATGGCGATGCCATTGAGATTTGGAGGAAAGATATTCGGCGTTCTCAATGCCGAACACCCGGATTGTCACGCTTTCGACAAAGAGAAGCAGGACCTGTTTGAGTTGATAGCAGACCAGGCAGCCATTACGATCAATCAGAAACTCAGCCTCGACACAGAGATCAGGCGGCGGCAGGAGGCAGAAAACAAGGCACTTCTCACGAATATTACACTTGATATGCAGCACTTCATTGGCAACAAAGTTGGTATCATCAGACTCACTGCGATGGACCTGTTGACTGAATCGCAACTCTCGGAAGAAGGTAGCCTCTTAAGATCCAAGATACAGAAGATACTTGACAATGCGGTAAGCGCTTTGAAAGCCAGTAGGCACGTGCTCGAACTGCGAAAACCATCAGTTAGCCAACCAGTCAAGCCTGATGTCTTGATTAATGAAATGCTAAACTATGTCGATCTTGCACAGACTATCCGTTTGCACATCGACATACCGTCAGATCTTCCTTTGGTCGTTATCGACAAAGACCGGGTTGTGTATTCGCTTCAAGATCTGGTCGCAAACGCACAAAAGGCCATCCTAACCAGTGAAAGGGCTTCGGGCTCAATCACGATCACGGGACGATTGTCGGATGATGAACGTTTTGTTGAGTTTCTTTTCAGCAACGACGGACCACCCATAGAGAAAAGTAAGCTCTCGAAACTGTTCCAAGGTCCTGGATTTGGTCTCCCGACCGCCCGTGCTCTGCTAGAGGGCCTTTCGGGAAGCATAGAACTGCAAAGTAGCACCACCGACGTAACCAGTTTCCTGGTACGACTTCCAGTGCGCACCGTGTAGACCATCTGATCTGATCATCACAACTCGCAACTATCGAGTTCCTACTACCAGGAGTAAGCAAGCCATGCACACCAAACCCGCTATTCTCTGCCTTGAAGACAACAAAGACTACTTGGATCTGTATGACGAGTGGTTCTCTGCGGATTACCAGGTCTTGCAAGCTACAACATCTCCCGAAGCTATTGGCTTACTATCCACGCATGATATTCGAGTAGCCATTGTGGATATTAGCCATGTTCCAAATGATCCGAATCACACGGGTGGTTTCGATTTTCTCGAGCGCCTTCGGTCGATTGGACTTGTGCCCGACGTGCCAACCGTTATCGTCACAGCGTATCCAAATCATATGAGGAAGGCGTTCAGAGATTTTGGGGTTTCTGATTTTTACAATAAGGATGAGCTTGAGCGAAAGGAACTGAAGAAGACAGTAGCCAACCTAATCTCTCAGTCATATCCAGCACAAGTTCTTGGTGAAGCCCCCCGGGCACTTGTGATTGAGGATGATCCTGAGTGGAGTGAGTTGCTTGGTGACCTGCTGATACGTGAAGGTTGTGAAGTAGATCATGCTACTACTTACTCAGAGGCATTTGATAAGCTTACGTCAAAATCGGACCGACCCTATCACATTGCGACCGTTGACATACGCCTAACCAACATTGAGAGCGTGGACTCACACGGACTGGATCTCTTGGACAGGATGAAACGATTAGGGTTGCCCGTTGACAGTATCGTCATCACAGCAGCGGCGACCCAAGAACAGATGAGACAGGCCTTTACCGAGCTTCCGGCGCGAGACTTCTTCTTCAAGGATGAGTTCCGTCCTGAACGATTTCGGCGCCGCGTGCGTCATCTGCTAACTCATCTTCTCTTTCTGAATGTGACAGTCGGTGGGAATCACGGCAATCTACCTTTGACCGTGGGTAGTAAGGATACACTCTCGGTTTCCATAACTGAAAAACGACCTGAGAGAGGTGATTCACGCACGTTGGCCCGACCGACGCTGACAGGAGCTTTTGAACTCGAAGTCGTAGTACAACCTTTCGACATTGATGTCTATCCTGGTACAACTCAATTTCTGAGTGTTTCTTCTGACAACAGGTCTGCCCCCGTTGAATTTGAAGTCGTGCCAGTGCGAAGTGGTAGCATCGAAATCCTGGTTGACTGCTTTTTTCGCACAAATCTTGTGAGGCGTGTGGTGATCAACCGCCAAGCGAGTGAATAGTTCTTGAAACTACCATACGCGCCAGATCTTTCACGGCAATCAGGATAATCCATGATCAACGAACGACGCATTCAACTTACCATCGAACCTCGCTACGATCATTTTGAAGCCACCATCCGTGTATCTGGTCAGCCGGTTCAAGAGAAGTTCGAAATAGGAGTGAACCACCAGAGGCTGCAGGAACTCAGCAAGAGTCTGAGGGATAACTTGACCATCGGTGGATATGAGTTCGGCAATCAAATCCAGCGTGCAGTTGACGACGGTGGTGATCTGAGCAAGCGATTTGACTGGCTAGCCGAACTAGGATACGCAGCATTAGGAGAGATTTTTCCGAATGGTGCTCTAGGCTCAATCAAAGAAATGTTGAGCACCGTCGACAAACCGACATTGGAAATTCTATCGGACAGGTTCATCTTTCCTTGGGAATTACTGTATGACGACTATGCGCCAGACGCCCCGATCAATTATGAGAATTTTTGGGGGTATCGATACATAATTGCACGGCAATTTCCAGGTATCCACTCGGGATACCTGGAACCCGAGGTATCAGTAAGCGCACTCATAGTGGGTTTGATTGCGGATAATGATTTACTACATGTTGCAGCCGATGAATTGCCGTTTCTGAAGGGCATACAATCCATTGTTCTCCGTGAATTCGAGACAAGAAATCTGGACGCAAAGCTTAAAAAAGAGATCGTCAGTACGAGATTCCGGAGTTTTCTTTGCGCAGAAGACGCGGACGTTCACATCTACCACTTTGCATGCCACACGAGAGAATCCTATTCGATAGCACTGGACATGGCTTTAATCGGCGAACCACCAGATCAATATTGCCTATGGCTCTCACAGGCCAACGATTTCACGTTGTGGCCCATGGATTTCTGGACACACAAGCTGAAGTTCTGTGGTTCCCCGCTAATAATACTAAATGCGTGTGCCACAAGTCCACGCGATGTTCGAAGTAGCTCAAGTATGATTGCACAGCTACATCGTTTTGGAGCCAGAGGAGTTGTTGCCACTGAATGTCCAGTATCTGATGCTGTCGCGGCCTTTTTCACACGATTGTTCTACCCCTTAATTCTAGATGGAATGGAGATCGGTGAAGCGTTATGGCAAGCGCGACGATCCCTTCTGGAAGCGCCGTACAGGAATCCTTTTGGCCTACTATATGCACTTTATTCACCGCCCGATACTCGGTTTGTGATACTCTCAGAAAGGAGACATGACCATGCAAGACTCAAGTGATGTGATCAGTCTGGTTGCCGTCCAAGATGTCGGAGGCATGCGCGCGGGGGGTGTACTAACTAAGAGGCTAGACTTACCCGTAGAGCAACTTGCCGTGAATGTGAACGTATTCCTCAGTCAAATGGGGCAAGTGCTTGCAAAAACACCAGACATTGAGGGCTTTCAGTTGTCTGAAGTCGAGGTGTCTGCAGAAGTCAGCGTGACAGGTCAGTTGGTTCTATGGGGCGTTGGAGGACAAATTGGCGGTAATGCTGGCATCAAGTTTGTTTTCAAGAAGGGAAGTCAAAGTTGATCTGGACCTATCCTGGGATGGCCACGCACTCCAATCTGCCCGGAGTACCGTCAACTTCAGGACCGCAGGCATCATCGAGGTATGGAGCAGCATTCATTGGTTCCACAAGATCCCAACCGAGCATCTTGTTCTTCGCAACCGGTGGCTCGATAGTACCGATGAGACTGGGCCGATCCAACGCGACCAGCGGATAGTTCGTTGGAAGCATGGCTCCACCCCTTGCGCAGGGGGCCCATCAGGGATTACGGATCAGCGGGCCTGCGGGTCCACAGCGGCCAGGAAATCTCGGGCTAGGCCGCGGCGCAGTTGGTCGTGGCACCACTGGTTGTAGAAGTTGCGCAGGCACTCGTAGCAACTGGTTTCCGGTCCGCACTCGCAGCCGGCCACGCGTTCCCAGGCGGACCGAACGATAGCCGGCAGGGTGTTGGCGATGCGGCTCACATGGCCCGCGCCGCCAGGGACGTTGTCGAACAGCACGATGGCCGGCGCCAGGCCAAACTGGTAGGGATAGAGCGTCCCATCCAGGTCATCGCGCGGAATGCCCAGGGTTTCGCTGGCGCCTTCCAGCAGCGCGTACAGCGTCGAGAGCCACAGACTATCGTCTGGTTGAGCCTGCGCGCCTTTGAAACGCAGTTCCAACACATCGGTGATGAACTCATGGCCCAGGTGGTAGGTTTCCAAGAAGCCAGAGCATGGTTGTCCCGTGCGTGGGTTTGTATGCGCTGCGGGTTTCTTCTGCTTCTTTCCAACGGCGAGTGGTTGCATCGGCTCCGACCAGCCGCACCAGGTACAAACGCGGAAGCCCGCGTTCATATAGCCGCCGTTGACCAGGGCCAGCTTACCGTAGCGTGAGTAGCGCCGGGCCACTTCGATCGCGTCACCGGAAAGCTCGTTGACCCGCATCAGTGGTGGGACTTCCTCAGCTGGGGCCGGCGCGTAGTCCGAGAAGTAAATGCGCGAGGCATAGAGACGCTGCGGCCGGCGCTCGCCAACAGCCGGCGCTTCTCGGCCAGCCAGGAAGCCAAACTCCGGGATCAGAAATTGTCCAAAGCGCCTGGGCCAACCGAACAGGCTGGCGCCGCACACGGTGCATTGGTTCTCCAACGGCGCTGGCGAGCGATGGAAGCGGCCGCACTGCGGGCAGACCGCGTAGTGGAAGGTTCGCCAATCACGGCCTGGCATGCGGTACAGCCCGCCACCGGTCCAGATGTGCTTGGCGGCCACCACCTCGCCGCCCGGCGCGTACTCGGAGATAGCCACCCGCAGGTCGCGCTGCAGCTCGATCTTGGCGGCAGCTTCAATCGAGGGGATGTGTCCGGTGCGCAGTTCGACCACATCGGTAGGGAAGCCATAGGCCGGCAGGACATTGCGACTGCCCAGGAAGCCCAGTAGTTCGCGTCTGCGCACGGTAGCTGCAACCTGGAGGAAATGTAGCGCTCTTTTCAAACCTTTCTCAGTGCCTTCGTTGATTGCATCTTGCTTTAGCTGGTCATACAGATGCAGATCGTTGCTAACCTCCTGCACCGCCTTGTCCAGAATGCCGTCGCCCTCGTCGCTGGTTAGCAGGGGCAGCCAGTTCCAATCGTCGATCCCCAGCGTCTGGTGGAGATCGGCTGGCACGACACGTCGCAATGCTTGCAGGAGTGTTGGCGGACGAGCGGCGATGTACTGCTGCAGCAATTCGGGACCCGATGGCCCGCCATCGTCGGGTTGGAAGAAAGCGCCAACCGTGCCGAACAGCCGCTGGTGTTGGTCAGAAGCCCAGCGGAAGAATGCGGCCAGGAACAGCGAATGGGCATGGCGGCGCACGATCTTCTCGTTGCTGACCGTCACCGTGGGCGGCAGGATGCGGCCGGATACCAGGCGCTCTGGCCGGTTGAAGTGACTCAAGTCGTGGGAACGGCGCTGGGCATAGGTCAGCACCAGGGCCACCGAGTCGGTGCGCCGGCCAGCCCGGCCCGCCCGCTGGATGTAGTTAGCTGTGGTTGGCGGTACGTTGCGCATCAACACTGCCTGCAGGTCGCCCACATCCACGCCCAGCTCGAAGGTGGTGGAACAACTGAGCACGTTGATCTCGCCGCGGATGAAGCGATCCTGCACCCGCCCGGCTTCCTGCGGAGTCCACTGGGCAGTGTGTTCTTCGGCGCTGATGGGGATCGGCTCGAGAGTTGTGTAAAGGTGCCGATAGTGGTTGTCAGCCCAGGCCCCCTGTTGAGCGTCCACTCGCTCCAGCGTTCCGTCGCAGCCGTTAGCCGGGCAGACGCCGTCCAGGTTGATATAGGAAACGTTGTGGCAGCGATTGCAGCGGTAGACCGGCAGCTTGGCCTCGATAGCCGGAACCCACTCCCAGAAGCGATAGTCGAGGCGATAAACCACCCCTATTTTTGGCCGCTGCTCAGTCACCAGGTAGGGGCGCAGCGGCGCTCCTTCGGTAGTCAGAAAATGCCAGATGCCGGGCAGCGCTTCCTCGGCTGCCTTGCGCGCCCGACCGTCTGGCATACCGGTGCGCCGCTGCAGAAGTCGGGCCAAGAAATCGACGCGGCGGTTGCTGCCGCGCTTGGGTTGCCAGCCCAATACGCCAGGGCCCTCTCCCACGTACTTCTGCATGAAAAGCTCGACGTTGCGTGGGGCAAAGGCCTGATCGCGCGGGTCGACGTTGGGGGGATAGGTCACGGCCCCTTGCTGGCGCAGCGTGTTGAGCAGCACGACCATCAACTCCCAAGCCTCTGAACGGCTCAGGTTCCACGGCGATTCTAGCAGTGCAGGCGACGCCTCCCAGCGAGGTGGCTGTACCAGGCGGAAGTGTAGCAGTCCCAGTCCCTCCAGCCCGATGCGATAATCCAGGGCTACGAATTCCTGCGCCAGCCAGCGAGCCACGCGGTTCTTGCGTTCGTCGAAGCTCTGCTCTAGCCCAAACATGGTGGCGGCTTCGGCCTGAGCCAGCACGCGCGTGGCCAGATCGTTCTGGCGCAACCGGCCGGCGCTGCCATCGGGATCTTCAGCCAGAGCCTTGATTATCAGGCGACGGCGCAGGACCTGCTGGTAGGTGCGCTCCAGATAGGGCGCGAAGAAGGCGGCGTCCTGCCGGCTGTCGGCAAAAATCAGGAGTTTTCGCCCCTGGCCGGGTAATAAGGCCACACGGTCGTCTCGGTCGGGCGGCAGCAGTTGGTAGAAAGTGGTGCTGAGCACGCTGACCGGCGCGTCCTGGCCGGTCAGGAAGCGGAAGACAATGCCGCTGGGGCTGCGCGCGCCGCAGCCGACGCAGTAGTTGAGGCCGTTGCGCGCGGCCGCTCGTCCTTTTCCCGCCTGCTGGTCGCTATCGCCGCGCACTACCCCTTGTAGGCTCACCACTTTCGTCGTCGGCTGGCACTGGCATGACGGGCGCCCCTCACTGGCCGGCGCCAGCGCGCCGCATCCCAGACAAACGACGGTCGGATCCAGTTGTTCGGCATGGAGCGTCTCCGGCAGTGCGTCTCCGGCAGCGCCGCTGACCACCGCCTCATCTTCGTCCGGCTGCAGCACCTGGTCGCTTAGCACGAAGTAGGATGCGCCGTCGTCAAGGCTTTCGCTGCGCGTGCCAGGTTGGCGCAAGACATCAACAGACGCTCCTCTTTCCCTGCGCTCTGGCGTCACGCGTCCAACAATATACGCGGTGCCGCAGCGTGGACAGGTGGCCATCTCAAACACCCAGGCTGAGCAATGGGGACAGGTCTCGTGGCGCGTGAGGAAGAAGCGCGGCTTGCCTTCGTCGGCATGGGCCGGATGGCTGCTGTTCAGGCAGACGAAGGCGCCTTCCAACGCCCTGGCGAAAACATGATAGCGGGCCGGCAATAGCGAGACGTCATCGGGCTTCGACCGGGCGCGCACCGCCAACTCCACCAGATGAACAACGTCTTCAGGCGAGGCGTCCAGGTACGGGCTGGTAGCCAGATCCGTCAGCGCTCGCGGCGTGTCCAGAGTCTCGCGCAAGGCATGCAAACGCGCGTCGCCTTTCAACAAGCTGTGCAAGAAGCGATTGACGGCGTCGTTGGTGTCCTCAGCCGTGGCCGCGGCACGCTCGGCCTTCTGCACGGCTTCAGGAGGAGTAGAGGCGTCCAAAGCCACTGCGCCCAACTGGGAGACAGCTTGTTCCTGGGCAACAGCATCAGCCAGGGCGCTATAGAGCCGGCCGCTCCCTTTGCCCCATGGCGCGTCGAGCTCTGCCATCCGCTCGCGCGTGCCCTCGACCACATCCTGCCGATTGGGAGAAGCCTCTTGCCACTCAAAGGGTTCGCCGAAGATCTCGCTGGCGAAACGCGCGACAGCCGGGAAGTCCTCCCTTCCGCGCCCCAGGGTGGCGCTGGTGGCGATGCAGCGCAGCCGTCCCGGCTCACTGCCGACGACGCGATCCTTCAGCCGGCGCAGCAGCATGGCAATCTCGATCCCTGATGCGCCGTCATAGATGTGGGCCTCGTCCAAAGCGATGAAACGCCAGAACTGGCCGGTGTCGCCGTCGAAGAACTCGCTGTCCTTCGGCCGCAGCAGCAAGTACTCCAACATGGCGTAGTTGGTGATCAGAATGTGGGGCGGGCTTTCCCACATCTTCTCACGGCTGATCATCTCGTTGGACAAGATACGGTCGTTGAGGAACTGCTGGCGAAACTGGTCTTCAGCCTTCTTCTGTTCTGTCGGGGTTTCGCCGGTGTAGCGTCCGAAGGTGATGTCAGGAAAATCGCCCAAAAGCCGGCGCAGGCGCTTGAGCTGATCGTTAGCCAGGGCGTTCATGGGATAGAGCAGCAGCGCCCGCACCCCAGGCTGCCTCAAGGCGCCCGCCTCGCGTTCCTGCAACAAATGGTTGAAGATCGGGATCAAGAAGGTTTCTGTCTTGCCGCTGCCGGTGCCCGTGGCCACGACTACGTTGCGCTGTTGTGCCGCCACCTTCTCGATGGCCTGATCCTGGTGCAGGTAGAGCGGTCGCTCCAGCGGTAGGGCGTCGGAGCAAAGCTGGCGGAAGTCCCGGTGCAGTACCCCGGCGTCGATCAACTTTGCGACGGATCGGCCGTGATAAAAGGGCGGCGCGGCCTCCAGGATCGGGCCGCGCACCAGGAAGTTGGGACTATCCAACGCTTCCCAGAACTGCCTGCGCAGATCCTCCTCGCGGAAGAAGTAGATGGTGCGCAGGTAGCGAGCGTAATCGTCGCGAATGCGCTGGGTAGCTTGTAGCGGATGGATAGGACGGGTCACTCGACAACTCCTTGTTCATGCCCAAATCTGTGCAGGCCGGCTTAAGGAAAATTCTAGCTTGTGGGTCTGTGGCAGACTTCGCCTCACTACTGAAAAACCATAAACCTCACCCTTATGGAGCGGATGCGCTGCCTTCCTGTGTTCGCTGGAGAGCCGATGCTCCACTCGCACGGCACAACAGTGGCAAGTCGAGCAGTGATATCTTATGGCATCGTCGGAGAAGATCACCTGGCGCCGGCCAACGTCGATCACCGCTGGCTCGGCATCCTCTCCTGGGCGCAGCACTACGTGCAGGCGGTAGCCTGGTCCCAGCTCTGCGATGGGCGTCACTGGCAGCTCGTCACTGTTAGGGCCCTCCACGCGCTCGACGCGGCCCCAGCCAGCCTGGCAACGCACCCAATGGCCGGGACGAACGAACTTAATCGGCACCCTGTCGGGCCGCGCTTTGGCCAGTCGCTCCCACAGCCGCATTACCAGAGGTGTCACAGGCATGTCATCCAAAACACGAGTCGTGAACGCCAGGTTGCTGTCCAGCAAGCGCAGGGTATCGGCTTCTGAGAGCTCACCGGCTTCGGCCCAAGCCAGGATCGCCCTCACGGCCGCCGGTTGGTGCTCCTTGATCAGATAGATGGCAGCCCGTAGTCGCAATCGGTCATCGGGCGCAGCGAGCAACACTTTACAGCTTGGCTCTGACTGGAATGCTATCCGAGGAACACGCGCCAGGTAAGAACCCAGACTCCCCTCGCTCAGCTGACCGGTCTCGTAGGCATCCAGCATCTCCCGGATCCGGTCAGCACGGTACAGCTTGTAGCGCATCGCTTTGACGGTTGGAATACTCGCCTCCAGTCCATCCGTCAACGTCATCAACTGCTGGACTGAAGCCAGATGGATGTGTTCATAACAGCCCTCAATATCTTGCGCGACGCCATCTTGATCGCCCAGCGCCTGCCTGATCAGGATACGCTCGCAGCTTTCGTCGAAGGAGAGCGGCGCCTCGTCCTTGCCGTCGACCAACTCTGCCAACCGTTGCACAAGATCGCCAACCTGCGCTTCGACAACGTTTTCTGCGCTGACCAAGGGACGCTCTGGCTTTGTCTCCGGCAGCCAAGGATCGCGCACGATGAACTCGACCAGGTATTTGCCTGCCGTCAGGGCGTCGGAAGCCAAGTGAGCAACGTGCGCTTGGCGGGCATCGTCGGGCAACGAGACGCCTACCGGATTCCGCCAGGGACGGGTCTGCGACCAGAAGCGCACAAAGCGACCATTCAGGGGAACCGCAGGTTGCCAGCGCAAGTGTAGATGCAGCCCATCGTCAGCCTGTTGGGGAACGGCCGTCACTTCCTCGATGAAGATGCCCTGCCGCACGCTGAAAGCGGGTAACCGCACCTCCTTGTGCCCTGGCAAGCCTTGCACTACCAGTTCTGCCCGCAACAGCGCTGAGCGTGACTGGCGCAGGCTATCGCGAGCCAGTCGTAGGTCGAAACGCCGAAAGCGTGAGGCTCCGGGCGGCGCTGGCGCATCTCCCTCCCAAACCACGTCCTCTTCGCCGGCCAGGAATCGCAGTTGAACCCACACCTGGGGATCGTCTGCTTCAGGCAGTTCCACGATCAGGTAGGGGAACTCGCTCTGCTCCAGTTGCCCCAGACTGACTGGAGTGGGAGATCGGCTGAACCACTTGGGACGGGCCAGCTCTGCTGGATCGAGCACCAGCATCCAACGCAACCTTCGTACCGGTACGCGCAAAGGAAGGTAGACGTTGCGGTTAGGCCCCAGCGCTCGCATCAGCCGCAGGGGGGCCTCAGTTCGGTCCGGCGGCACTTCGATGCGGTAATAGCGTGTCTCCTCGTCCTCGGCTGCCAACTCAAAGCCATAGGACGGCTCGTACTGCAAAAACTGGATCTCGCTCTTGGCGTCGGTCTCCACTACCAACTCCACGGGCGGCGCGCCTTGGTGGGGATCGGGGATAACAACCTGCTCGTGCCCGGTCAGGCCGAGGTGTGGCGCCATGCGAAAACGCAGTTCCCGGGCGTTGCCCAGGGGACCGCGTACCTTGATTCGGAATTGCCCGATAGGTGCAGGACCCATGAGGCCAGGATTGTCCAGTGGAAGCTCAACGGCGCCATCCTTCCAGTGCAGCTTGCCTTGCAACTCACCCAGGATGATGGAGGCGCGCAGGGCTGGCTCTGCTTCCCACTCGTGACGCAGCTCCACCCGCCAACGGCGCAGGGAACTGTCCGATCTATCAGTGTCCGGCCAGGGGATGCGCAAACTGGGCGGCCGGCCCACGTAAAGTGGAATTGGGTCAACCAACGAGTCGACCCTGCAAGCGCCGACCAGCTCTGGTAGGGAAGCATCATCCACGTCCCTCACAGGGATGGGTGGTTGAGTCTGCGTACCCACCTGGCAGATGAACTCGCGAACGCCGGCCAAGTCGATGGCAAGCCCCTGCCAGTCGTGCCACCCCCAAGGCAAACGCGGCAGCTCCTCACGGAACAGGTGATCTCGCTGGGGATTGGTTCGCAGTGTCACCTGAGGCGCTGCGATCACCCACAACACCTGACCTGGCAGTGGCTTGGCGCCGTTGAGCATCACCTGTGTTTGTTTGTCTGGGTGGAAGACGATCACTGGGCAATCGACACTCGGACCATCCATGCGCCACTGCTCGAGCAACTGGTCATCAGCGTACAGCCGGGCCACATAACCCGGCGCAGGAGTTTCCAGGGGGAAATTGACTGCTTCGGTTTTGAGGTCCATATCGACGCGACGCACGCGCACCGGCACGGGCCGGATGTGACCGCAGACATCGATCTCCCAACGCAGCTTGCCCTGGCTTTGAAGAGCCGGGATCTGTTGCTCAGGCAGATGAAGATACACGCCATACGACCACGGATCGAACATTATCAGCGGTCGCCGAAAGCGTGGTCCGGAAACCTGACCAGGTTTGGTCTGACCAGTGCTGTCGATCCAAGCCTGATACTGCTCGACGACGGTCTCAGGCAAGCCGACGTCGCTGGCAAGCGGAACTGCTCCATCGCCCACATATTCTCTTGCCATCTGGAGGCAGCGATCGACGAAATCCTCCGCAACACGACTGCCGTATTCCAAAAAACGCACGACTGGCTTGACAACCAAGTAGTGCGATGAACTTGACAACCACTCGTCAATCAGCTCTGGCGTACCAAGCCCCACCCATTCCGGCTTGATAACTGAAGGCTGAAGCATCTTCTCGAAGAAATCGGGCAGCGACTTGGATGGTATGCCGCCGTGGCCCAGGATCGCGCCCACGTAACGGTGGCCAGCAAATGGACGGCTAAGTCCTAGCTCGCCCACTATCTGCTCGAAGGCTTGGCCCCAAGTACTCGTGAAGCTCGCAGGTATGCCGGTTGCGGCGCAGACAGCCGACCAGTAATCTCCCTCGTTGTAGCCGTAAACACCCTGAAAAACCAAGAAGGCGGCCAGGCTGCAGCGGTAGCTCAGGCGCAGTGTCTGCGTGGCGTGCTGGAAGTCAGAACTGCGGCGGATCAAGCCTCTGATTAGCGTGCCTATCTCTTGGGCCTCTTCTGGCCGCAAATCCAGCTCGCCGATCAGGTCGACACCAGCCAGCCGCTGTTTCAGGTTGTTCTCCCAGCTCTCCAAAGTCGCCATGGTCCCTGTCCTTGCTACCAATCCAGCGAAATGCGCACTCGGTCGCCGCTATGACCCCCTAGCCTGCCAGCGACGAACTGCGCAAAACGCTGCCGGAGCTGCTCCGGCGAGCAGGGCGTGCCGTCGCCGGCCAGGGCCAGCAGCAGATTTTCAGCCGGGATAGCCAACCGCTCCAGGCCTTGCAGCGCGTCGTTGACCGCGGCGACGATGAAGGTGGGTGCAATGGCGTTTGTGTTCATCGCGGGATGGCAGCGTCTGTGCTGCCATTGAGATGTAAACAAAAAGCCCACAGAGCGCGCAACGCGCAAAGTGGGCTACAAAGCTGGGGGCAAGCCAACTGGGCAGATAGAGACATCTGCCGCTTCCAAATGGATGAGGTACACACCTCTCCGCCGCATCGCTACATCCCTTTCTGAGGCGGCCTATGGGCCTTGTGGGGCGGCGAGGGGACCAACTGCGGTCTGCTCGCCACTGAATGGCTGACTGGACTTGCATTGTAACTGAAGTGTTGTGTTCCGACAAAACGGCTACCACTCTGAACAGGAGATGGCATTGCCAGCGCAGAGCAGCGGGCGATGAGGCGGTGCGACTCGGGACATTGGTGCCAGAAACCAGCCGCGTTATGATCCAGGTCATGGCGAGGCTGTCGCACATGGTGTATAATCTCGCCATTCCGTTCGAACAACCTTGAGTGAGGTGACCCATGAAATCCCGCTATCGTTGGTTCGTCGTCGGCACGTTTTTCGTCTTCATGCTGCTGCACCAGTCGGACAAGCTGCTGATCGGCACGCTGACGCCCAACATCATGGAGACCTTCGGCATCAGCATGACGCAGATGGGCGCGGTCAGCACGGGGGCGCTGATAGTCGGCGCTCTGTTTTATCCGATCTGGGGCTATCTCTATGACCGCTTCGCACGCGCTAAGCTGCTGGCGCTGGCCTCGCTGCTGTGGGGCGCCACCACCTGGCTCAACGCGATCGCGCCCACCTATCGCGCCTTCCTGGTGACGCGCGCCAGCACCGGCATCGACGACTCCAGCTACCCCGGCATCTACAGCCTGATCGCCGACTATTTCAGCCCCAACAAGCGCGGCCGCGTCTACGGCCTCTTGCAGCTCTCCATGCCGCTGGGCTTCCTGACCGGCATGGTGCTGGCCCTGGCGCTGCGCGACACCATCGGCTGGCGCGCCGTGTTCTACATCACCGGCACGCTGGGCGTGCTGCTGGCTGCGGTGATCTTCTTCGGCGTCAAGGAGCCCAAGCGCGGCGGCAGCGAGCCGGAGCTGGCCAACGTGGAGATGAGCACCACCTATCGCTTTAGCTGGCCGGTGGCGCGCGGGCTGTTCAAGAAGCGCA
>Ga0209573_1002863_pt1 | contig 20514 bp, 19 predicted proteins | sample TNRBio252014_DNA_FD_185870 | JGI IMG/M metagenome (GOLD analysis project Ga0209573, IMG submission 185870) | Wastewater treatment Type I Accumulibacter community from EBPR Bioreactor in Madison, WI, USA - TNR Reactor_6/25/2014_ DNA (SPAdes)... | ecosystem: Engineered > Bioreactor > EBPR >...
GTCTCGCATCCATCCTGGTCGGCGTCGTCGAGCTGATCTGGACCTCGGAGCCGCGCCGCCTGCCGGAGTTCATGCCCGCGACGCCGGTGATGATCGGCGAGGCCTTCGTGCCGCCCAAGGTGTTCTATGGCTTCCTCGTCGCGGCCTTGCTGATCGGCGTGGCGCTGGCGGTGTTCCGCTTCTGGCGCGGCGGCGTTGCGCTGCGGGCGACGGCCTCGGACCAGCAGGCGGCCTACTCGATGGGCATCGACGTGCCCAAGGTGTTCTCGCTGTCCTGGACGGTGGCGGCGATGATCGCGGCGATCGCCGGCGTCATCGTCGGCGCGGTGGGCGGCATCTCCTCGACGATGGGGGTGTTCGGCCTGTCGGTGCTGGTGGTGGTGATCGTCGGCGGCCTCGACAGCGTGCTCGGCGCGCTGGTCGCCGGCCTCCTCATCGGTGTCGTCGAGTCGCTCGCGGGCGGCTTCCTCGGCGGCGAGTACAAGCTGCTGGCCACCTTCCTGATCCTGATCGTCGTGCTGCTGGTCCGTCCCTACGGACTGTTCGGCACCCACGAAATCGAGAGGCTGTAATGCGCATCGGAACCGCACGCTCCAGCTACCGCCACGACGAGGCGCTGTTCGACAGCCGCACCCAGCACGCCTGGCTGGCGATCCTCGCCGTCGCGCTGATCGGCTTCCCCTTCCTCGCCGACGAGTACTGGCTCTACCTCGCCTGCCTGGTGGCGATCAACATCGCCAGCACCACCGGGCTCAACATCCTCACCGGCTACACCGGGCTGGTGAGCCTGGGCCAGGCCGCCTTCATGGGCATCGGCGCCTACACCGTCGCCGCGCTGGAGCAGAAGCTGGGCGCGCCGGTGCTCCTCAACCTGCTCGCCGGCGGCTTCGTCGCCATGCTCGGCGGGCTGGTGGTGGGCCTGCCCTCGCTGCGGGTCAAGGGCCTGTACCTGGCGATCGCGACCATCGCCGCCTCGGTGGTGCTGCACTTCGTGTTCGCCAACTGGCATGCGGTCACCGGCGGCCATGCGGGCATCACCCTGGTGCCGGCGGAGATCCTCGGCCTCAGCTTCGACACCTCCTTCCGCCTGTACTGGCTGTTCGTGCCGATCACCATCCTGATGGTGGCCGGCGCGGCCAACCTCTTCCGCACCCGCATCGGCCGCGCCTTCATCGCCATCCGCGACCGCGACATCTCCGCCGAGGTGCTGGGCATTCCGCTGCTGCGCTACAAGCTGCTGTCCTTCGGCCTGTCGTCCTTCTACGCCGGGGTGGCGGGCGGGATGTGGGCCTACTTCTTCCGCGTGGTCACGCCGGAGAGCTTCCCGCTGATCCTGTCGATCTTCTTCCTCGCCGCGGTCATCGTCGGCGGCATGGGCACCATCCTCGGCGCCATCCTCGGCGCGGTCTTCATGACCATGGTGCCCGAGGCGCTGAAGCTCGTCGTCGGCTGGCTGCCGCTGTCGGCCGACGCCACGCTGATCCTGTCGCCGGTGCGCACCATCGTGTTCGGCGTGCTGATCGTCGGCTTCCTGGTGTTCGAGCCGCTCGGCCTGCAGGAGATCTGGCGCCGCATCCGCCGCTTCTTCCACCTCTGGCCGTTCCGCGCCTGAGCTTTCCTCGCCGCACCGCTTCACCCCATATCAAGAGAAGGAGACAAGCATGAGAAGAACCGTACTCAAGAGCCTGCTGGCCACCGCGATCCTCTCCGCCACCGCCGGCCTGCCCGTAGCCCGGGCGGCCGACAAGGAGATCGTCATCGGCGGCTCCATCCCGATGAGCGGCGTGTTCGCCTTCGCGGGCATCGGCATCCACGCCGGCATCCAGGATTACGTGAAGATGGTCAACGCCGCCGGCGGCATCGCAGGCCACACGCTGCGCTACGTGCCCGAGGACAGCGCCTACAAGGTCGACCAGTCGGTGGCGGCGTTCAAGAAGATCACCAGCCAGAACAAGGTGAACTTCTACTACGGCGACTCCACCGCCTTCAGCAAGACCATCAACCCCGAGCTCGACCGCGCCGGCTCGATGATCATGTCGGGCGCCTCCTTCGCCACCGAGCTCAACGACCCGAAGAAGTACCCTTACCAGTTCGTCGCCGGCCCGGACTACACCCAGCAGTTCGGCATCCTGCTGCGCTACATCGCCCAGCAGAAGCCCGGCGCCAAGGTGGCCTTCGTCCATTCCGACACCGAGTTCGGCCGCGACCCGATCGAGACCAGCCGCGGCGTGGCCAAGGCACTCGGGCTCGACGTCGCCATCGAGATCATGACCCCGCCGGGCGCGGTCGATGTGTCCACCGAGATCGCCAAGCTGCGCCGCGCGCGGCCCGACTTCACCATCTTCCACGGCTACATCCTCGGCCCCATCCCCGAATTCATCGGCCAGGCGCGCCAGATGGGCCTGGACACCCAGTTCATGGGCACCTTCTGGACCATGGACAACTCGACCGTGATGCAGATGGGCGAGCTCGCCGAAGGCTTCATGGGCGTGATGCCCTACAACTACTACTACGACCAGAGCGCACCGGCGCCGATGCTCGACAAGATCCGCGCGATGCGTCCCGAGTACCAGAACGTGCCCTACATCCAGGGCTTCCTGTCGGCCATGCTGTACGCCGAGTCGGCCCGCCGCACGCTGGCCGCAGGCAAGGAGATGAGCGCGGCCAACCTCAAGGCGGCGCTCAACTCGATCGAGAATTTCGACACCGGCGGCCTGATCGGCGTGCCCGTCACCCTCCGCGGCAACACCATCCCGGTCGGCCGCATCTACCGCGCCGACACCAAGGCCAGGCGCATGGTGCCGGCCTCCGACTGGATCGTGCTGGAGTAAGCGATGAGTGCGGCCGAATCCGTCCTCGAGGTGAACAACATCGAGGTGATCTACAACAAGGCGGTGCAGGTGCTGCGCGGCCTCTCGCTGGCGGTGCCGCGCGGGCAGATCGTCGCCCTGCTCGGCTCCAACGGCGCCGGCAAGAGCACCACGCTCAAGACCGTCTCCGGCCTCCTCGGGCTGGAGAACGGCGAGCTGACGCGCGGCGAGATCCGCTTCGAGGGCAGGCCGCTGGCGGATTCCAAGCCGCACGAGCTGGTGCGCGCGGGGCTCTTCCACGTGATGGAGGGGCGCCGCGTGTTCGAGGACCTCAGCGTCGAGGAGAACCTCGTCGCCGCCACCTACGCACTCACCGGGCGCAAGGGCGAGAAGGCCGACAAGGAGCTCGTCTATGAATACTTCCCGCGCCTGTACGAGCGCCGCAACGGCCTCGCCGGCTATCTGTCGGGCGGCGAGCAGCAGATGCTGGCGATCGGCCGCGCGCTGATCGCCCGCCCCAGGCTGATCCTGCTCGACGAGCCCTCGCTGGGCCTCGCGCCGCTGCTGGTGGAGAACATCTTCCGCATCATCGCCCGCATCAACGCCGAGCAGAAGGTGTCGATGCTGCTGGTGGAGCAGAACGCCTCGGTGGCGCTGGCGGTGGCGCACTACGGCTACATCATGGAGAACGGCAAGGTCGTCACCGACGGCCCGGCCGAGCGTCTCGCCGGCGACCAGGACGTGCGCGAGTTCTACCTCGGCATGGGTGGGCACGGCGAGATGAAGAGCTTCCGCGACATCAAGCACTACAAGCGCCGCAAGCGCTGGCTGTCGTGATCGAGAGGGTGGCCATGAGCAACAACCTACCCACGCTGACCCTGCCGCAGATGCTGCGCGAGCAGGCGAGGCTGCAACCCGGGCGGCCCGCCATCCGCCAGAAGGACTTCGGCATCTGGCAGGCCATCGGCTGGGACGACTATTACCGCCGCGCGAGCCATGTCGGCCTCGGCCTGCGCGCGCTCGGCCTGCCCGCCGGCGGCCATGTCGGCGTGCTCGCCGAGAACCGCATCGAATGGGTGCTGGCGCAGATGGGCTGCGGCCTCGTCGGCGCCATCGCGGTCGGCGTCTATCCGACCAGCCCGGCACCCGAGGTGGCCTACGTGCTCAATCACGCCGACGTCGAGGTCGTGGTGTGCGAGGACCAGGAGCAGACCGACAAGGTGATCGAGGCGCTCGACCAGCTGCCGCACCTGCGCGCCATCGTGGTGATGGAGACCAAGGGCCTGCGCAACGCCGACGAGCGCGTGCGCGACCGCATCCTGTCCTTCGCCGACCTGGAGCGGCTCGGCGTCGAATACGAGGCCACCCACCGCCACCTGGTCGAGGAGACCCTGGCCGCGCAGCGGCTCGACGACCTCGCGCTGATGATCTACACCTCGGGCTCCACCGGCAAGCCCAAGGGCGCGATGATCCGCTACGCCAACATCCGCGGCGTCGCGCCCGGCATCATCGACCGCCTCGGGCTCGCGGCCGACACCGTGCACCTGTCCTACCTGCCCCTTTGCCACGTCGCCGAGCAGATGCTGACCACCTTCTGCCCGATCTACCTCGGCTCCACCGTCGCCTTCGGCGAGTCGATCCGCACCGTGCAGGAGGATCTGCGCGAGATCGCGCCCACGATGTTCCTCGGCGTGCCGCGCATCTGGGAGAAGCTGCACTCGGCGATCACGATCCGGATGCAGGAGAGCGGGCCCGTGCAGCGCTGGCTGTTCGCACGCGCGCTGGCGGCCTGCGCGCCCTTCGCCCACAAGTCGGCGGCGCAGCGCACGGCGGGCGAGCGCCTGACCCACGCCATCTGCTACGGCCTCATCCTGCGCGCGCTGCAGAACTTCATCGGCCTGCGCAAGGCGCGCGTGGCGCTGACCGGCGCGGCGCCGATCCCGCCCGCGGTGGTGCACTTCTTCCGTACCCTCGGGGTGCCGCTGGTCGAGGTCTACGGCCTCACCGAATCGACCGGCATGATCACCGGCCAGCCGCTCGACGCGGTGGCCTTCGGTTCGGTCGGCACGCCCATCCTCGGCGTCGAGCACCGCATCGGCGCGCGTGGCGAGCTGCTGGTCCACGGCGAGATGGTCTTCGCCGGCTACTACAAGAACCCGGAGGCGACCGCCGACGCCATCCGCGACGGCTGGCTGCACACCGGCGACGTGGTCGAGGAGCGCGACGGCCAGCTCTACATCGTCGATCGCCTCAAGGACATCATGATCACCGCCGGCGGCAAGAACCTGACGCCGTCCGAGATCGAGAAGGCGATGAAGTCCAGCCCCTACATCAAGGAGTGCATCGTCGTTGCCGACGGGCGCAAGTTCGTCTCGGCGCTGATCCAGATCGACTACGAGACGGTGTCGAGATGGGCCGAGGGCCGCCAGATCCCCTTCACCCACTTCCGCTCGCTGGTCGAGCACCCCGAGGTGCGCGCGCTGATCGAGGCCGAGATCGCGCGCGGCAACGCCCAGCTTGCCCAGGTCTCGCACATCCGCCGCTTCCACCTGCTGAGCAAGGAGCTCGACCACGACGACGGCGAGGTCACGGCGACCATGAAGGTGCGTCGCGCGAGCGTCTACAAGACCTATGCCGACGTGATCGAAGCCATGTACCGGGGAGGGGCCGCCCATGCCTGACCCGATCCACGGCGACTGCGTGCGACTCGAGCGTGAAGGCGGGCTCGCCTTCATCACCCTCGACCGCCCGCAGGCGCGCAACGCCCTCGACCTGGCGATGGGGCTGGGGCTGCGCGACGCCGTGCGCGAACTTGCCGCCGCGCCGCCGCGCGTGCTCGTGCTGCGCAGCAGCGGCGCGCACTTCATGGTCGGCGGCGACGTGCGCCGCTTCGACGCCCTGCTCGGCGAGTCGCAGGCCGCCTGTACCGACGAGATCGGCCGCCTCATCGATGCGGTGCACGAGGCCGTCACCGGCCTCACCCGGCTGCCTTGCCCGGTGCTGGGTCTGGCGGGCGGCTCGGTGGCGGGCTTCGGCCTGGCGCTGGCCATGGCTTGCGACCTCCTGGTCGCGGCCGACGACGCGCGCCTCGTGCTCGCCTACGGTGCCATCGGCGCCACGCCCGACGGCGGCGCGAGCTGGCAGCTGCCGCGCCGCGTCGGCCTGCAGCGGGCGCTCGCGATCGCGCTGCTCGACCCGCAGCTCGATGCGGCGCAGGCGAGGGAGATCGGCCTGGTGGCCGAGGTGGTGCCGGCAGCGCAGCTGGCCGAGGCCGGGCTGGCGCTGGCCCGACGCCTGGCCGCGGGACCGGCCGCCGCCCAGGCCGGCATCAAGCGCCTGCTGCGCGCGGGCCTCGACACCGACCTGGCGACGGCGCTCGACGCCGAGAAGGCGAGCTTCCTCGCCCTCTCCGCGACGCCGGACTTCGCCGAGGGCGTGCGCGCCTTCTGCGAGCGGCGGCCGGCGCGCTTCGCGCGACCCTCCGGCTAGGCTCGCCCGCGACGCGCTGCCCGAGCGCCTTCCACCCGCAATCCCCGTCGGCGTGCCCAGGCATGCCCGCCCCTTTATTGCCCGTCGTCTGCGCACGGCGGCTTCGCATGGAGACACCATGGACTTCCAGTTGAACCCGGAGCAGCGCGAGATCCGCGACCTGGCGCGCCGCTTCGCCGAGCGCGAGATCGCCCCCCGCGCCGCGCAGGCCGATCTCGACAAGGCTTTCCCGACCGAGGTGCACCAGCGCGCGCAGGAGCTCGGCCTGCTCGGCATCAACCTGCCCGAGACGGTCGGCGGCGGCGGCCTCGGCTGCCTGGAGCTGGTGCTGGTCACCGAGGCCTTCTGCCGCGGCTGCCTGGGCATCGGCACCGCGCTGTGCGTGAACGCGCTCGCCACCGAGCCGATCGTCATCGCCGGAACCGATGCGCAGCGCAGCCGCTACCTCGGCGCCGCGGCCCGCGGTGCGCTCGCCAGCTTCGCGATGACCGAGCCCGGCGCCGGCTCCGACGTGGCCGGCATCCGCACCCGCGCCGAGCGCGTCGAGGGCGGCTATCGCCTCACCGGCAGCAAGATCTGGATCTCCAACGCCAACCTCGCCGAGTTCTTCGTCGTCTTCGCCAAGACCGCGCCGGACGGCGGCCACCGCGGCATGAGCGCCTTCATCGTGCCGCGCGCCAGCGCCGGCCTGACGGTGGGCGAGCCCTTGGGCAAGCTCGGCCAGCGCTGTTCGCCCACCTGCGAGGTCTTCCTCGACCAGGTCTTCGTGCCCGAGGACCACCGCCTCGGCGAGGAGGGCGGCGGCTTCGCGCTGGCGATGGCGGTGTTCGACCACTCGCGCCCGATGGTGGCCGCCTTCGGCGTCGGCCTCATCGAGCGCTGCCTCGACGAGTCGCTCGCCTACGCCACCCAGCGCAGCAGCATGGGCAAGCGCCTGATCGACCACCAGGCCGTGGCCCACAAGCTCGCCGAGATGCGCATGAGGCTCGAAGCCGCGCGCCTGCTCACCTACCAGTCGGCCTGGCTGCTCGACCAGGGTCGGCCGAACACCATCGAAGCCTCGATCGCCAAGGCCTTCGCCGCGGACGCGGCGATGTGGGCGGCGACCGAGGCGGTGCAGATCTTCGGCGGCATGGGCTACTCGACCGAGTACCCGGTGGAGAAGCTCTTCCGCGACGCCAAGGTGCTGCAGATCTACGAAGGCACCAGCGAGATCCAGCGCAACATCATCGCCCGCGAACTGCAGCGGGCCTGAACCCGAGGACCCGGAAATGAACCCAAGCAATCCATCGAACCCGAACGAGGCGCTGATCCTGGGCGCCGTGCGCACCCCCTTCGGCCGCCGCGGCGGCGCCCTGCGCGAGACCCGCCCGGACGAGCTCCTCGCCACCGCCATCGGCGGCGTGCTGGCGCGCACCGGCCTGCCTGGCGACAAGGTCGGCGACGTGCTCGCCGGCTGCGTCAGCCAGGCCGGAGAGCAGGGCGCCAACATCGCCCGCCAGGCGCTGCTGATCGCCGGCCTGCCCGCCGAGGTGCCGGGCGTGTCGATGAACCGCATGTGCGGCTCCAGCCAGTACGCCACCCACGCCGCGGCGCAGGCGGTGGCCGCGGGCGACCTCGACTTCGCCATCGGCTGCGGCGTCGAGAGCATGAGCCGGGTGCCGATGTTCCTCGACCTGACCCTGGGCCGGGGCGACTTCCGCGGCTTCGACAACTTGCACCCGAAGATCCTCGAACGCTTCGCCATCCCGCACCAGGTCGAGAGCGCCGAGCGCATCGCCGGGCAGTGGAAGATCTCGCGCACCGAAATGGACGACTACGCGATCGAGAGCCACCGCCGCGCCGAGGCCGCGCGTGCGGCCGGCGTGCACAGCGAGATCCTGCCGGTGGCGGGGGTGGACAAGGAGGGCGGGGCGATCACGCTCGCGCACGACGAGGGCATCCGCGCGGTCATCGACGTCGAGCGCATGCGCGCCATGCAGCCGGTGTTCCGCCAGCCCGGCGAGGGCGGCGTGACCGCGGCCAACGCCAGCCAGATGTCGGACGGCGCCGCTGCGGTGCTGGTGGGCCGCCGCGCCGCCGCCGAGGCGCTCGGCATCCGGCCGCGCGCCCGCTTCCGCGCCCGCGTCGCGCTCGGCTCCGACCCGGTGCTGCAGCTCACCGGGGTGATCCCGGCGGCGCGGCGTGCGCTCGAGATGGCCGGGCTGTCGATCCGCGACATGGACTGGATCGAGGTCAACGAGGCCTTCGCCAGCGTGGCGCTGTGCTTCGTGCGCGAGTTCGCGCCCGACCTGGATCGCCTCAACCCCTGGGGTGGGGCGATCGCCCACGGCCACCCGCTGGGCGGCAGCGGCGCCGGCCTGCTGGCCAAGATGCTCGCCGGCCTCGAATGCCGCGACGGCCGCTTCGGCCTGCAGGTCATGTGCATCGGCCACGGCATGGCCACCGCCACCGTCATCGAACGAATCTGAGACACAAGGAGCACACGCAATGAAGATCGCAAACTCGGTATTCCTGGTGACCGGCGGCGCCTCCGGGCTGGGCGCGGCCACCGCGCGCATGGTGGTCGAAGGCGGCGGCAGGGTGGTGCTCGCCGACCTCAACGAAGAGGCCGGCAAGGCGTTGGCGGCCGAACTCGGCGCGGCGGCCCGTTTCGTGCGCACCGACGTCACCGACGAGGCCTCGACGCAGGCGGCGGTCGAGGCCGCGGTGCAGGGCTGCGGGGGCCTGCACGGCCTGGTGTGCTGCGCGGGCGTGGCGCCGGGCGAGAAGGTGGTGGGCAAGGACGGCCCGCATGGTCTCGACCGCTTCGTTCGCGGCGTGATGATCAACCTTGTCGGCACCTTCAACCCGATCCGCCTCGCCGCCGCCGCGATGAGCAAGGCCGCGCCCAACGAGGAGGGCGAGCGTGGCGTGATCGTCACCACCGCCTCGGTCGCCGCCTTCGACGGCCAGATCGGCCAGGCGACGTATGCGGCGTCCAAGGCCGGCGTGGTCGGCATGACGCTGCCGATCGCGCGCGAGCTGGCACGCTACGGCATCCGCGTGATGAGCATCGCCCCCGGCATCTTCGAGACGCCGATGCTGCGCGGGCTGCCGCAGGCGGTGCAGGATTCGCTCGGCGAGATGGTGCCTTTCCCCTCGCGCCTCGGCCGCTCCAGCGAATATGCGCAGCTGGTGCGTTCGATCTGCGAGAACCCGATGTTGAACGGCGAGGTCATCCGTCTCGATGGCGCGATCCGCATGGCAGCCAAGTGAGGAGCCCGGCATGAACCCCGTACACACGACCATGATTCCCGCCGACGTCCGTCGTGCCGGGCGCAACCTGATCGGCGACGCCTTCGCGCGCTCGGTGCGCCGCAACCCCGAGCGCGAGGCGCTGCGCTTCGAGGGGCGCAGCTGGCGCTACGCCCAGCTCGACCGTGCCGCCAACCGCGTCGCCAACCGCCTGCTCGGCCTCGGCCTGGCGGTCGGCGATCGCGTCGCCGCCTATGGGCGCAATTCCGACGCCTACGTGCTGCTGTGGCTGGGCTGCGTGAAGGCGGGGCTGATCCACGTCCCGATCAACTACGCGCTGCTCGACGCCGAGCTGCGCTACATCGTCGAGCAGTCGGGCGCGCGTGCGTTGTTCTGCGACGCCGACATGGCGACCCACGTCGAGGCCCTCGGCAGCGACCTGCCCTGCGAATGGCGCGGCACGCTGCACGGCGGACAGGAGCGCGACGTCCTCGAGTGGGCGCAGGCCGGCGGCACGGACACGGCCCCGGCGATCGCGCTCGACGAGGAGGCCATCGCGCAGCTGCTGTACACCTCGGGCACCACCGCCGCGCCCAAGGGCGCGATGATGAGCCATCGCGCGCTGCTCGCCGAATACACCAGCACGCTGCTCGCCACCGACATCCGCGCCGAGGACTGCGCGCTCGCCGCGCTGCCGCTGTACCACTCGGCGCAGATGCACGTCTTCCTGATGCCGCAGCTGCTGGTGGGCGCGACCACCCTGCTGATCCAGGCGCCGCAGCCCGAGCGCTGCTTCGAGCTGATCGAGCGCGAGCGCGTGACGTCCTTCTTCGCCCCGCCCACGGTGTGGATCGCCTTCCTGCGTCATCCGGCCTTCGAGCCGGCGCGGCTGGCCTCGCTGCAGAAGGGCTACTACGGCGCCTCGATCATGCCGGTGCCGGTGCTGCAGGAGCTGGCCGCAAGCCTGCCGGCGCTGCAGCTCTACAACTGCTATGGCCAGAGCGAGATCGCCCCGCTCGCCACCGTGCTGCGTCCGGAGGAACACGCCGAGCGCCCCGCGTCCGCCGGGCGGCCGATCTTCAACGTCGAAACCCGCATCGTCGACAGCGACCTCAACGACGTGCCTGCGGGCGAGATGGGCGAGATCGTGCACCGCTCGCCGCAGCTCATGAGCGGCTACTGGGACAAGCCGGAGGAGACCGCGGCCAGCTTCCGCGACGGCTGGTTCCGCTCGGGGGACGTCGGCTACCTCGACGAGGCCGGCTATCTCTACATCACCGACCGCATCAAGGACATCATCAAGACCGGCGGCGTGGTGGTGGCGAGCCGCGAGGTGGAGGAGTGCCTGTACACCCACCCCGCGGTGGCCGAGGTCGCGGTGATCGGCCTGCCCGACGAGCGCTGGATCGAGGCGGTGACGGCGGTGGTGGCGCTCAAGCAGGGCGCGCAGGCCACGGCCGCAGAGCTGATCGCCCACGTGCATGCCCGGCTGGCGGCCTTCAAGGTGCCCAAGCGGGTGTTCTTCGTCGAGGACATGCCGCGCAACGCCTCCGGCAAGCTGCTCAAGCGCGAGCTGCGCGTGCGCTACGCGGAAACCTGAGCGCACCGGGTGGCGGTACCCGTGCCGACTCGCCTCAGTCTGCCCGGGTGCCCGGCCTGATCTCGATCGTCGGCCGGGGGGCTTGCGCGTCCGCTTGCGGGATGCCGAGCACGGCGTGCAGCTGCCCGTCGTCGCCGATCAGGTCGGCGAGCGTGAGGCGGTCGAGGGCGGCAAAGAAGGCCTGCAGGGCGCCGGCCAGTGCGCCCTTGAGCCGGCAGGCCGGATCCAGCAGGCAGTGCGATCCCGATCCGAAGCACTCGACCAGCTCGAAGCTGGGCTCCATCCCGCGGACCACGTCGCCGAGACCGATCTGCGTCGCCGCACGCGCCAGCCGGAGTCCGCCGCCCTTGCCGCGCGCGCCGTCGACAAAACCCTTCGCCACCAGCCCGGTGACCACCTTCATCAGGTGGCTGCGCGAGATGTCGAAGCGTTCCGCCACTTCCTTGATGGTCACGCGTCGCTCGGTGCAGGTGCCGAGGTACATGAGCAGGCGAAGCGCGTAATCGGTGTGCTGGGTGATGTTCATCGCGAAGGTGCGCCGGGCGTATGGCGGGCTGCATGGTAGCAGCAATAGATTCATTTCTGTTGACTCTTTTAAAGATGCATTTAATATGTATCTTAAAGGCCTCGACCGAAGGAGCTGCCATGAAACGCCACCCCCATCTCGTCCGGCTGTCGCGCGAACACCATGCCGCGCTGCGGCTCGGCAGGCATCTGCTCGCCGGCGGCGCGGCGGCCGAGCTGCGCGCGGAACACGTCGCGCTCGTCACCCACTTTGCCGAGGAAGAGCGCGAGCTGGCCCCCTTGCTCGAAACGGGCGGTCACGGCGCACTCGCCGCGCGCCTGCGCGCCGAGCATGCCCACCTGAGGTCCCTGTTCGCCACCGCAGCGGACGGCGTGCGCGAGGCCGCGGCCGGGCAGGCGCTGATCGACCATGTGCGCTTCGAGGAGCGCGAACTGTTTCCGGCGATCGAAACCCTGTTCGAGGAAGTGCTGCCATGACCCATGTCGTCACCGAAGCCTGCATCCGCTGCAAATACACGGATTGCGTGAGCATGTGCCCGGTCGACGCCTTTCGCGAGGGGCCGAACTTCCTCGTGATCGACCCCGAGGAGTGCATCGACTGCACCCTGTGCGTCGCCGAGTGTCCGGTCGATGCGATCGTGCCGGAAGATGAGTTGAGCGACGAGCAGCGCGAATACCTCGCCCTCAACGCGGCGCTGGCGAAGGACTGGCCGCGTATCGTCGAGGCGCATGCGCCGCTGCCCGATGCCGATGCATGGGTGAAGGTGGCCGACAAGCGCGCGTGGCTCGACACGGCGCGGGCGGGCGACCCCGACGCGAAGGCATGAAACGGCGCCCGGGCGGGCGCCTGCACGCAATCCTCATGAACCGGGAAGAGGGTGGCAGCGGATACAGCGAGAAGGCGAGGACAGCGCACGCGAGATGCGCATCGATGCGGAGGAGATCGTGCATCCGCCGCAATCATGTGGACGATGGCTATGCCGAGATACGGCACGCGATCGCGAGCGGCAGCGAGGGCACGACCGTCCTCGACCTGCGCCGCGAGGACGGCGAGCGGCGCTGGGTGGAGCTCTTCCTCGCGCCGGTGCGCAACGAGGCCGACGCCGTCACGCATTACGTGGGGGGCCTCAACGACGTCACCCGGCGCAAGGACGCCGAGGAGCGCCTCAACCACCTCGCCAGCCACGATCCGCTGACCGGGCTGCCCAACTGGATGCTGTTCCATGACCGTCTCCGCCATGCGATCGCCCGCCGCAACCACGGTGCGCTGGCGGTGCTCTTCCTCGACCTCGACCGCTTCAAGCAGGTCAACGACGGCTACGGCCTCGACGTCGGCGACGCCTTGCTGCGCGAAGTCGCGGCACGCCTGTCGTCCTGCCTGCGGGCCGAGGACACCGTGGCCCGCCTCGGTGGAGACGAGCTCGTCGTCCTCATCGAGGACCTGCCCGGGACGGCGTTCGCGGCGAAGATCGCCGGCAAGATCGCCGCCCGCCTGGCCGAGCCGGTGCTCATCGGCGGGCGCACGCGTCCGGTGTCCGCCAGCGTGGGCATCGCCCTCCATCCGCGCGACGGCCGCGACCCGCAGACCCTGCTCGAGAATGCCGACACGGCGCTGTACCGTGCCAAGGAGTCGGGCCGGGGCGGGTTCTGCTTCTACGCCGGGGAGATGAACGCGCAGGCGCATCGGCGCCTCGACCTCGAGAACGGCCTGCGTCGCGCCCTCGCCGAGGGGCGGCTGGAGGTGCATTGCCAGTCCCAGGCGTCGCCCGGGGACGGACGCCTGTGCGGGGTGGAGGCGCTGGTGCGCTGGCGCCATCCGCGCGAGGGGACGATCGGGCCCGACGAGTTCATCCCGATCGCGGAGGAGACCGGCCTGATCGTTCCGCTCGGCCAACATGTGCTGCGCACGGCCTGCCTGCGAGGGCGACCGGCCGCTCTTGCCCGCACTGCGCGGATCCGGTCGCCGCTGCGCCCGGCGTCTGAGCGGCGCCCGTCGCGCACGCCGGATGCCGGCGCGGCGCGTACTCAGCGACCGACGGCCTTGTCCAGCATCCTGCCGAGGCCGCGCATCACCGTCAGGTTTGCCCGCTCCATCGCCTGCAGTTCGGCGAGCGCCTCCTCCAGTCGGCCCTGTGCGTGCAGTTCCACGGCGCGCCGCGCATGCACGTGCACCGCGCGATGCGGGTCTTCGAGTTCCCCGTAGCCCGGCAGCCCGGCGAAGTGCTCGCGTCCCTCGCCGTCGTAGTACCACTGGCCGAGGCGGCAGTGCCGCTCGTCGGGCAGGTCTGCGGGGCGCAGCGTCGATACGCCGAGGAAGACCTTGTACACCTCGAGCTTGAGCGCGAGTTCGTCGATGTTGGCGAGCTCGACGTTGGCGAGCAGGGCGGAAGAGGTCACCGCCCGTTCCATGCGGCGCGACAGCTCGAGCAGGTGCTTCATGCTGGAGACGGCCTGCGTGCTGTCCGCGGCGTGGCGTCCGGCGTCGGCGGCGCCGAACTCCATGACCTCCCGCGCGGCGCGCGTCTCGTCCTGGATGTTCTCGACCAGGGTGGCGATCTCGGTGGTGGCCTTCGCGGTGCGCTCGGCAAGCTTGCGCACCTCGTCCGCCACCACCGCGAAACCCCGTCCCGCGTCGCCGGCGCGCGCAGCCTCGATCGCCGCGTTGAGGGCGAGCAGGTTGGTCTGGTCGGCGATCTCCTTGATCAGGCGGACGATGCCGCCGATCTCCTCGGCCCGACGGCTCAGGATGCCGACGTTCCCCGACGCCTCGCCCATGCGCTCGAAGGTGGCGTGGAGATTGCCGGCGATCCGCTCGAACGCGGCGCGGCTGGTGTCGGACTGCGCCGCCGCTTCGAGCGCCGATGCCTTTTCCTGGTTGAGGGTGCCGGCGAGGCCCAGGAAGGATTCGCGCACGCCGCCGAGCGAGTCGCCAAAGCTGCCCAGGCTGGCGAACACGCCGCCCAGCACGGTGCGCTCGCGGCGCAAGGCGTCGGTCTGCGCGCGCAGCTCGGACTGCTCCGCCTCGAGGTCGCGGATACGTTCCTGCAGGGCGGCGTTGGCCTGCTCGAGCAGCAGGTTCTCGGCTTCGCTGGCGCGCAGCCTGTCTCTCGGTCCGGAGAAGAACATCGGGGGCTCTGGTAGGATATTTAAAGTGGAGTATCAGATGAATCTTTTGGCCGGTCAAGCCGCGCATTGCGTCCGCGCCCACGTCGATTTGCGGTGGGTCCGGCCGGCATCGTAGTCTGCGCGTCGCGGGACGACGGCGGGGATGCCCGCCCGCCCGCAGGAGCAAATCGAATGGAATTCGCGAAGATCTTCATCACGCTGGCGGCCCTGATCAACCCCTTCGGCGCCATCCCGGCCTTCATCGGCCTGACCCAGGGGCAATCGTCCCTCGAACGCCGCCGCACCGCGCGTACCGCCGCACTGGCGACCGTCCTCGTCATCACCGTGACCGCGCTCGCCGGCCAGTACATCCTGGCGGGTTTCGGCATCACCGTGCCCTCGCTGCAGGTCGGTGGCGGCGTGCTGCTGTTCATCGTCGCGATCTCGATGTTCAACGCCCAGCCCGCGCCGAGCCGCACCACCCCCGAGGAAACCGACGAGGCCGCCGAGCGCGCCAACATCGCCGTGGTGCCGCTGACGATCCCGCTGCTGACCGGGCCGGGCACGGTCAGCACGGTGATCATCTACGCCGACCAGGGTACGCGAACGGTGCTGATGCTGCTCGGCGCCGGCCTCGTGATGGGCGTCGTGGTGTGGTTCGCCTTCAACCTGGCCGGTCCGATCAGCCGCCTGGCCGGGCGCACCGGACTCAACATCATGACCCGGCTGATGGGCCTGGTGCTGGCGGCGCTCGCGGTGGAGTTCATCGCAGCGGGCATCCGTGCCTATGTGAACGCCTGAGGGCGCCCCTACAGCGGCGTGGCGCGCGCTTCCTCGACCAGCCATTCGCGGAAGTTCGTCAGCGCCGGCCGTTCCGCCTTGCCCTCGGGCACGATCAGGTAGTACGCCCGCGTGCTCGGGAAGCTGCGCAGGCAGGGGCTGATCAGGCTGCCGGCGGCGAGCTCCTGCTGGATCAGGAAGGGCGGGATCAGCGCCACGCCCATGCGCTCGATCGCCGCCTGCGCGAGCATCGAGAACAGCTCCAGGCGCATGCCGCCCATGTCGTTCGCGGGGCGCACGCCGGCCGAGGCGAACCACTGCCGCCAGGCGTAGGGGCGGGTGGTCTGCTGCAGCAGCGGCAGCTCGGCGACCTCGTCCGGGCTCATCTGCTCGCGCACGCCGGGCAGGGCCGGGCTGCATACCGGCACCGGATATTCCCGCATCAGGAAGTGCGCCTCGGTGCCCGGCCAGCCGGTGTCGCCGAAGTAGATCGCGGCGTCGAACTCGGTCTGGTCGAAGAGGAACGGCCGCGTCTGGGTGTGCATGTTCACCACCACGTCCGGGTTCCGCGCCTGGAAGCCGGCCAGGCGGGGCAGCAGCCAGCGCGTGGCGAAGGTCGGCACGACGGCCAGCTCGAGCACGCTGCCGGCGCCGTGGTGTGCCATGACCGCGAGCGTGTCGTGCTCGATCGCATCCAGCCGCGGGGCGATCTGGCGGCTGTAGCTCAGTCCCGCCTCGGTGAGCTGCACGCCGCGCCGGGTGCGGCGGAACAGCGGCACGCCGAGGAAGTCCTCGAGGGCGCCGATCTGCCGGCAGATCGCGCTCTGCGTGAGCGCGAGCTCCTCGGCGGCGCGGGTGAAGCTCTCGTGGCGCGCGGCAGCCTCGAAGGCGAGCAGCGCGGCGGTGCTGGGGATCTTCTTGCGCATGGGGGTCGGCGCTATCGCTCGGAGTTCCGGAAGCGCACAGATTACTGCAGAAATATCGCTTGAGCTGCGCTTCCGGAGTTCATAGGATGCGAATCACACACAGGCAGCCGCCTGCACGACCGATCGCACGAGGAGACACGACATGGCTTCGAACAAGGCTAGCTTCAACTGGGAAGACCCGCTGCTGCTCGACCTGCAGCTGACCGAGACCGAGCGCATGGTGCGCGACACGGCGCGCGCCTACAGCCAGGACAAGCTGCTGCCGCGCGTGCAGGAGGCCTTCCGCCACGAGAAGACCGATGCCGCGATCTTCCGCGAGATGGGCGAACTCGGTCTGCTCGGCGCCACCATCCCCGAGCAGTACGGCGGCTCCGGCCTCAACTACGTGTGCTACGGCCTGATCGCCCGCGAGGTCGAGCGTGTCGACTCCGGCTACCGTTCGATGATGAGCGTGCAGAGCTCGCTGGTGATGGTGCCGATCAACGAATTCGGTACCGAGGCGCAGAAGCAGAAGTACCTGCCCAAGCTCGCCACCGGCGAATGGATCGGCTGCTTCGGCCTCACCGAGCCGAACCACGGCTCCGACCCGGGCTCCATGATCACCCGTGCGCGCAAGGTCGATGGCGGCTTCAGCCTGACCGGCAGCAAGATGTGGATCACCAACAGCCCGATCGCCGACGTGTTCGTGGTGTGGGCCAAGGACGACGAAGGCCAGATCCGCGGCTTCATCCTCGAGAAGGGCTGGAAGGGCCTGTCCGCGCCCGCCATCCACGGCAAGGTCGGCCTGCGCGCCTCGATCACCGGCGAGATCGTCATGGACGAGGTCTTCGTGCCGGAAGAGAACGCCTTCCCGACCGTGCGCGGGCTCAAGGGCCCCTTCACCTGCCTCAACTCGGCGCGCTTCGGCATCGCCTGGGGTGCGCTCGGCGCCGCCGAGGCCTGCTACGAGACCGCCCGCCAGTACACGATGGACCGCAACCAGTTCGGCCGTCCGCTCGCCGCCAACCAGCTCATCCAGAAGAAGCTCGCCGACATGCTGACCGAGATCACCCTCGGCCTGCAGGCGGTGCTGCGCGTGGGCCGCATGAAGGACGAGGGCATCGCCCCGGTCGAGATCACCTCGATCATCAAGCGCAACTCCTGCGGCAAGGCGCTCGACATCGCCCGCATGGCGCGCGACATGCTCGGCGGCAACGGCATCTCGGACGAGTACCCGGTGGCCCGCCACCTGGTGAACCTCGAGGTGGTCAACACCTACGAAGGCACCCACGACGTGCATGCGCTGATCCTCGGCCGCGCCATCACCGGCCTCGCCGCGTTCAGCAACTGAGTCCCCGGAGACCCCCGATGCCCGGCGCCCTGTCGCACATCCGCGTCCTCGACCTGTCTCGCATTCTGGCCGGCCCCTGGGCCGGGCAGATGCTCGCCGATCTCGGCGCGGACGTGATCAAGGTCGAGCGTCCGGGTGCCGGCGACGACACCCGCGGCTGGGGGCCGCCCTGGCTCAAGGACGAGCAGGGCGCCGACAGCGACGTGGCGGCGTACTACCTGTGCGCCAACCGCAACAAGCGCTCGATCACCATCGACATCACCCAGGCCGAGGGCCAGGCGCTGGTGCGCCGGCTCGCCGCCGAGTCCGACGTGGTGCTGGAGAACTTCAAGGTCGGCGGCCTCGCGCAGTACGGCCTCGACTACGACAGCCTGAAGGCGGTCAATCCGCGCCTGGTGTATTGCTCGATCACCGGCTTCGGCCAGGACGGGCCCTATGCGCCGCGCGCCGGCTACGACTTCCTGATCCAGGGCCTGGGCGGGCTGATGAGCATCACCGGCCGGCCCGACGGCGAGGAGGGCGGCGGTCCGATGAAGGTGGGCGTTGCGCTCACCGACATCCTCACCGGCCTGTACGCCACCAACGCGGTGCTCGCCGCGCTGGCCTGGCGTGAGCGCAGCGGCGAGGGCCAGTACATCGACATGGCGCTGCTCGACGTGCAGGTGGCCTGCCTCGCAAACCAGGCGGGCAACTACCTCGCCACCGGGCAGAGCCCGCAGCGGCTGGGCAACGCCCATCCCAACATCGTGCCCTACCAGGACTTCCCCACCGCCGACGGCTACATGATCCTCGCCATCGGCAACGACGGGCAGTTCGCGCGCTTCTGCGCGGCCGCCGGCGCGCCGCAGCTCGCAACCGACGAACGCTTCGCCACCAACCGCGCCCGCGTGGTCAATCGCACGACGCTGATCCCGCTGCTGAAGAAGCTCACCATCGAGCGCAGCACCGCGGATTGGATCGCCAGACTCGAGGCGCTCGCCGTGCCCTGCGGCCCGATCAACACCCTGGCCGACGTCTTCGCCGACCCGCAGGTGCAGGCGCGCGGGATGAAGGTGGCGATGCCGCATCCGGTCGCCGGCCAGGTGCCGCTGGTGGCCAGCCCGATGAAGCTGTCGGCCACGCCGGTCGACTACCGCCTGCCGCCGCCGATGCTGGGCGAGCACACCGACGAGATCCTCGCCGCCACGCTCGGCCTCGACGCTGCGGCGATCGCCCGCCTGCGCGCGGACGGCGTGGTCTGAAGCGGCACAAGAACACTCAAGACGAACACAAGGGAACAGCATGAAGATCCTCGTACCGGTCAAGCGCGTGGTCGATTACAACGTCAAGGTTCGCGTGAAGGCCGACGGCAGCGGCGTCGACCTGGCCAACGTCAAGATGAGCATGAACCCCTTCGACGAGATCTCGGTCGAGGAGGCGGTGCGCCTGAAGGAAGCGGGCGTGGCCACCGAGGTGGTGGCGGTGTCCTGCGGCGTGGGTGCGTGCCAGGAGACGCTGCGCGCGGCGATGGCGATCGGTGCCGACCGCGGCATCCTGGTCGAGACCGACGTCGAGCTGCAGCCGCTGGCGGTGGCCAAGCTGCTCAAGGCGGTGTGCGACAAGGAACAGCCGAACCTGGTGATCTGCGGCAAGCAGGCGATCGACGACGACGCCAACCAGACCGGGCAGATGCTGGCCGCGCTGGCGGGCTGGCCGCAGGCGACCTTCGCGTCCAAGGTGACGCTGGCCGATGGCAAGGCTTCGGTGACGCGCGAGATCGACGGTGGCCTCGAGACCCTGTCGGTGAAGCTGCCGGCGGTGGTGACCACCGACCTGCGCCTGAACGAGCCGCGCTACGCCACGCTGCCCAACATCATGAAGGCGAAGAAGAAGCCGCTCGAGACCGTCAAGCCGGCCGACCTCGGCGTCGATGTCGCCCCGCGCCTGGCCACGCTCAAGGTCGTCGAGCCGCCCAAGCGCAGCGCCGGTGAGCGCGTGGCCGACGTGGCCCAGCTGGTCGACAAACTCAAGAACGTTGCGAAGGTGATCTGAACATGGCCATTCTCGTTATCGCTGAACACGACAACCAATCGATCAAGGCGGCCACGCTCAACACCGTGACCGCAGCCGGCAAGCTGGGCGGCGACGTCCATGTGCTGGTGGCGGGTGCCGGCTGCGGCGCCGCGGCCGAAGCCGCGGCCAAGGTCGCCGGCGTGGCCAAGGTGCGGGTGTGCGACGCGCCGCAGTACGAGGCGCAGACCGCCGAGAACGTCGCCGAGCTGGTCAGGGGCTTGGCGGGCGGCTACAGCCACGTGCTCGCGCCGGCCTCCACCGCGGGCAAGAACATGCTGCCGCGCGTGGCCGCGCTGCTCGACGTGGCGCAGATCAGCGACATCGTCGCGATCGAATCCGCCGACACCTTCGTGCGTCCGATCTACGCCGGCAACGCGCTCGCCACGGTCAAGAGCGCCGACGCGATCAAGCTGATCACGGTGCGCACCACCGCGTTCGACGCCGCCGGCGAGGGCAATGCCGCGCCGGTCGAGGCGGTCGCCGCGGCGGCCGACCTGGGCGTCACCGCGCTGGTCGGCCGCGAGATCGTCAAGAGCGAGCGCCCCGAGCTCGGCGCTGCCAAGATCATCGTCTCGGGCGGTCGTGGCCTGGGCAGCGGCGACAACTACCACCAGCTCCTCGAGCCGCTCGCCGACAAGCTCGGCGCTGCCCTGGGCGCCT
>Ga0209573_1002864_pt1 | contig 20504 bp, 2 predicted proteins | sample TNRBio252014_DNA_FD_185870 | JGI IMG/M metagenome (GOLD analysis project Ga0209573, IMG submission 185870) | Wastewater treatment Type I Accumulibacter community from EBPR Bioreactor in Madison, WI, USA - TNR Reactor_6/25/2014_ DNA (SPAdes)... | ecosystem: Engineered > Bioreactor > EBPR >...
TGGCAAGGGGGACACCCGCATCATCATTGGCACCGGCACCCAGCCTGCCGGGGGAACCACGAGCAATTATCTCGTGTCCACGGCACCGGTGCTGAATCTCACGACGAATCTTACGGTTAACGAAGGGACATCGCCGAATTTATTCAGCCTCGCCGGCGTCTACACCTTCAACGGCGATATCCAGGGAGCGGCCACTTTGATCAAGAGCGGGAACCACCTCTGGAGACAGATGGGCACCAGCACGAATGCCCATACGGGTGAGACCCAAATCACCGCAGGCACCCTGCAAATGGGGATTCTCAGCCGTTCGGCAGGCCTTGGTGCGGTCTCCACCTCCGACGTTTTCGGCACCCTCTCCACCGCCACTGGCCTCCGGATCACCGGGGGTGTGCTGGATATCAACGGCACCAGCCAGACTGTCACCCGGATCAACGCCAGCAGCACCGGCGGCTCCATTGCGCTGGGTAACGGGTCACTGACGCTCAGCAACCAGAACACCCAAACAACCGCGACGGCCTTCACCGGCCTCCGCAACTCCGTCATCAACCTGAATTCCACCGCTCCCTCCACCCTGACTTTAACCAGTGGTAGTAGTTCCAGCTTCGCCGGGACCGTCAACATCGGCACGAACGCGGCCCTGACCCTTGGAACGGGAACGAACTTCGGCGATCTCTCCCGGATCAACCTCAACGGCACCGGCACCCAGTTGACCCTCGCCGTCGGCGACAACATCGGTTCGGTGGCGGGAACCGGGAACATCGTTCTGACGGGAAGCCTCGGGCTGCTTCAAGCGGAAAGCGGCGCTTCTTCCGCTCCGGTTTTCTCGGGGGCGACCAGCGGTGCCGGCGCGCTGAATTTGAGCACTTTCGGAGGACTCACGGTCTCCGGTAACCTCGCCCACTCCGGAGGCACCGGCCTGAGCAACGGATCGACCCTGACTCTCGCCTACGGAAGCGGCAACAACATCATGCCCTCGACCGGTGCGCTCAACCTGAATGGAGGTACCATCCGGGTTTCGAGCTCCGCCTCCAGCCCCGCGATCCTCGAGAGCGTGGCAAGCGTGAACCTCAATGCAGGAGCCTCCTCGTTTGAAACCGTTTCCGGTCCGGCTGGCAATTTCGCTTCCGGCAGCGCGGGCCTTGGTCTGGGTGCCATCACCCGTGTCGCCGGCGGCACCGTCAATTTCGGGCGCCAGTCCGCTTCCACCTCCACGACCAATCTCGCCAGCGGGATCCTGGGCGGCTACGCAACCTTCGATGGACGCACCTGGGCTGTCGGCAACGGTGGAGCCGCCGCAATCAGTGGTCTCGGTACCTTCTCCCCCGACGTGTTTGGCGCGGGTCTGAATGTCGATATCACTGCCGGCGGCGCGAACGCCGGAGGGGCGGCTGAGACATTGCGCTTCAGCGGTGCCTCGGCAGCCGACATTACCGGGGCGACCACCCTGTCCACCGGCGGCATTTTGGTGACCCGCGGCGTCGGAGCCAACGACTCGACCATTTCCGGAGCCCTCAGCGCGACCGGCAACGAACTTATCATCCACCAATACAACCCGGCCGGTGATCTTGTCCTCGCCAACGTCGGGGGGACCAATACGTCGATCACCACGGCCGGCGGTGGTCGCACCCTGATCACGAACAACATTGGCGGCACCGGATCGACCACGGTGGGCTACGGTTCCCTCCAACTCGGCGACAACACCGTCGGCGGCAGCGCGGCGGGCATGGTGGGCAGCGGAACGATCCGGCTCGACGGCACCCTCGGCGTGAACCGCAGCAACGCGGTCTCTCTCGGCGGCATCATTTCGGGAGCCGGAAATCTCGAGCAGCGGGGCACCGGCACCACGACGCTGTCCGCAGCCAACACCTACCTCGGCCGCACCACCGTCCTCGGGGGCACTCTTGAGGTCACCAATAACAACGGTTTGGGTGGCACGAACTTTGGTTTGCCGAATCGCTGGGCGAATCTCACCTCCGTCAACACGGGCGGCACCCTCCTCCTGAACGTCGCGGCGGGCGGCGCGATAACCGAACTTCTGAATCTCGATGGCGGCACGCTTGATCTCCGCAGCACCGTCGCCACCACGCTCAGTGCACCCATCGTCCTCTCCGGCAGCAGCACGATCCGTGTCAGCAATCCGGGTGCGGCCGTGAGCCACCTGATCACGGGTGAAATCCTCGCCCTTCCCGGGTCCAACCTTACCGTTGGCGGAGTGGTGAACGCCACCCCCACGACCCTCGTGCTCGCCCCGGCCGCCACGCAGGGATCCCGCTGGGAGAACACGACGATCGAGGCAAACGGACGTCTCCAGATCGGTAACAACACCCGCGGCTGGCTCGGCACCGGAGACGTGATGAACGACGGCACCTTGATCACCAACACAAACAACGGTCATCTAGTGCTGGCAAACAATCTTTCCGGCAGCGGATCGTTCATCCAAGCCCGCAACACGGTCTATCTGACCGGAGACAACAGCGGATACACGGGTAACTGGACCGTAGGAAGCGTCGCCATCGCCAACGCCGGGGCGGAGCTCCGTGTGGGCAACGACACTTACACAGGTTCCCTTGGAAGTGGTGATGTGACAGTGCAGGCAACCGCAGGCACTTCGCTGTTCCGCACCCACTTCATCGGTGACACGACGATCGCCAACAACCTTACCCTCAACGCCAATTCGACCCTGAATGCACACTATCTGCGTCAGGGCCTCGGGAATGTTTCACTCACCGGCGATCTGACCATCGGAGCCAACAGTGCTTCCACTGGACGAGCCATTCTCCAAACGGAAGGCAGCGGCATCCTTAGCTTCGATGGCACTCTCGTTGGTGGCAGCGCAACCAATCTCCTCAACATCGCAAACAACGGCATCTTCCGTTTCGGCGGCAGCGCCAGCAACAGCTATAACGGTGTCCTCAGCGGGAACAACGTCTGGCTCTTTGACAATACCGGGAACACCACCCTCCTCGGAGTCAATACCTTCAACACCGGGCACACCTATCTCCGCAAGGGGACGGTCACCATCGGCACGGGTGGAGTGGACACCATCCACAACGACAATGACATCCACGTTCTCAACGGCGCGAATCTGAGCGTCGCGGGCAACGAAACCATCGGCTTGCTCCACATGCAGCGCGGCGGCACCGTCACCCTCGGCTCGGGCACCACCCTCACGGTGGATGACAATACCGTCCAGTTGGTGGCGGGATCCATCCAGGGCTCTGGCAATCTGACCCTCGCGGGCGGCAACTACATGGCCATGTATGGCACGAATACCGCCACGGGCATCCTCAACGTCAGCAATGGCGGCCTGCAACTCAAGAACCTGCAGGATGGCATCGGGAGTTTCTCCTCCGTGGTGCTTGGAGCAGCTGCGACCGCCGGTCGCATCGACTACGTCGGCAGCGGTGAAACCTATGCGGGCGATATCACCCTGGCGGGCACTGGTTCCGCGCTCACCAACACGGGAAGCAACCGCATCAGCGCGAACGGCAACGGCGCGCTGATTCTCAGTGGCAACATCACCGCCACGGGCATCAACACCCTGCAGCTTACCGGCCAGACCGGCGGTTACTTCAATCCGATCAAGAACCAGATCACCGGGGCCATCACGGAGGGGGCGAACGTTCTCTCCATTGCGATGTCGGGCGTCGGAGATGATGACCGCTATGGGGTCACCGGCAGATGGGCTCTTACCAATGCCTCCAACGACTTCTCAGGTGCGGTGACGGTGAATGTCGGCATGCTCGAACTCGGCGGCGATTTGAAAACCGGCGTGGAAACGACGAGTGTCCTCGGTGATCTCTCCGCAACCAGGACCATCACCCTCGGCTCCAACAACTTCAACGGCCGTCGCTACGACATGTTCGGCAACGGTGATCAGCTCGGTGATGCTGGTTTCTCACAGGGTACCAATACCCTGACCCCCGCCGGCGACGTCGGCACAATCATCTTCAACGACCCCAATGTTGGCACCGCCACCTTTGGCAGCAACATATCGTGGGCCCTGATCAATGCCTCTACGGGCAACACCACGGGCGGCCAGTTGATCAATGACGGCACCAAGGTCATCGTCATCAATGGGAACCTGACAGCGGGAGCCACCGGTAACCACAACTGGGTGCTGGACGGGACAAATTCCGGCGCCAACACGATCGGCGGAATCATCAGCAATCCTTCCACCAGCCAGGTCACGGGTCTCGTCAAGGAAGGCGCGGGCACTTGGAGGCTTTCGGGGGCGAACACCTACACCGGTCAGACGACGATCCAGAACGGGATTCTCGAAATCGCGGGCGGCAACGCCATCGCCAACGGGAACACCATCGCCATCAACGCCGACGGCGGCGACGGCCTTTTCTCTGGCGTGGCCAAGCTGAGTGTCATCGATTCCGAAACGATCGGCCTCCTCACCGGTGACGTTCTCACCGAGGCCGAGGTCCTGTCCGGGCAGGTCCTCACGATCGGTGCCGCTGGCACCAACACGATGAACGGCATGCTCACCGGTCTTGGCGGTATCACCCGGACGACTTCAGCGGGTGCGGCCACAATGAACGCTTCCGCGCTCAACACCTACAGCGGAGTCACCACGATCTCCGCCACCGGTGGAGCCACCGGCAGCACGACGATGGCCGTCTGGCACCTCGTGGATGGAGGTGTCGCAAGCGGCATCGGGCAATCTTCCAATGCCGCCGCCAACCTCGTCTTCGGCTCGAACACCGCCGGCAACCAGGGTGGTATCCTCCAATGGCAGGGTTACACCGACCAATCGACCGACCGCCTCTTCACCATGGGGCTTGGCGCAGCCGGTGCGCGCATCAACGCCGCAGGCACCGTCGTGGGTACCACCACCGCTCCAGCCCTGACGTTCAGCAACACGGGTGCGATCGCCTTCGCAGGTTCCGGAACGAGAACCCTCACCCTCGGGGGAGGCACCCTCTCTGAGAACACCTTCAGGCCCCAGATCACCAACGATGCCGCGAACGCCGTCTCGCTTATCAAGACGGACGCGGGCTTGTGGTTGGTCAATCCAGGAGCCTCGGGCAACACCTACACCGGAGGCACCACCATCACCGGCGGCACGCTGGCCATTCAGGCGGGCAATGCCCTCGGTAGCGGCACCATCACCATCAATGGTGGTGCGGGCGTCGGCCTTGAACTTCGCGGTGGCATCACCTTGGCCAACAGCCTCACGAACTCAACCGGTGAAGGAGGCATCGGTGTGCGCAGCGGCGCGAACATTCTCACCGGCACCGCCACCACGGCGGTGAACTTCCGCGTCGACGTGGACTCCGGCGCCTCGCTGACGATGAGCAATGCCACCACCATGATCTCCGGGGCCGGTCAGCTCATCAAGCTGGGCAACGGCACCATGATCCTCTCAGGCAATAGCACGGCAACAGGAGCCACCTTCGTGCGCAACGGGGGTCTCCAGCTCGAATATGGCACCAACAACACCAGCAAGCTGGCGGACGGGGCGGCCCTCACCCTCGGTGGCATTACCGCTCACAGCATTCCCGGAGCCGATGCGAATGTGGCTGGAAACAGCAAACTGTCCGGACAAGGTGGCGGCACGATCCACCTTAGTGGCGGCAGCCACACGGAAATCGTCAGCGCCACCACCTTGGAGGCTGGTTCCAACGCGGTGACCCGCGCGGGCGGTAGCACTGCCATACTTCGCCTGAATGCGATCACCCGTAGCGCCAGCGCAGGCACGATCGACTTCGGTGCGTCCGGCATCGCCCAGACCGACACGACCAACAGCAACGGCATCACCGGTGTGGGTTATGCCACCGTCGGCAAAACCGATTGGGCGTTTAACTCGACCAACGCCGGAGACGGGGCCATCAATGCCTTCGCCGCCTACAACAACGATACCTATGCGGCGGCCAACAACGTCAATGTCACCACCTACACGGGAGCCGGCACGGCGGCCAACACCTTGCGCTTCAACAATGCGGCGGGTGGCACCCTGACCTTGGGCGGGACTCTCGCCATGACCGGTGGTGGACTCCTTGTCACCCCGAATGTCAATGCGGGCAATGTCGTCATCACCGGTGGCGCGATCCAGAACGCGGCCAACACCGCCGGCCTGGAGGCGCTCATCATCCACCAGCACAGCACGAGCAACGTGCTGGAGATCAACTCCGTTATCCAGAACAACACCAACGCGCAGGCGCTGACGAAGACCGGCGCGGGCAAGCTCATTCTTTCCGGTCTGAACACCTTCTCCGGCAACCTGAACCTGTTCGAGGGTGAGATCCAGGTGGGGGGCACGGCGGCCAATCCCACCACCGCCACCAACGCGTTCCTCAGCGGTCTCGGGCAGGCGAGCAACAGTGCCGCGGGCTGGCAGCTCGCCGAAGGCACGACCCTTCGCTTCCTCACCACCAACACCACCGTTTACAACACTCCCGCGTTCAACGGCGAAGGAAGGATCGTCATGGATGCGGGCAATTCGGGCAACATCCTCTTTGATGATGACAACGGAAACTGGACCGGCGACCTCGACCTCATCGGGGGCACCATCCACGTCAACTCCAACAACAACGCCCTTGGCAATGTTCGCGGGCTCGTGAATGTGAGCGGAAGCCCGAGTTTCGTCTTCCGGGACGGACGTTCCCTCAACAAGGTCTTCAACTACGCCGAGGGAACCACGTTCAATCTCGAGAACTTCACCACCACCGGCCAGGGGGCCTTCTCGGGACGTCAGAATTTCAACAACAGCACCACCGCCGGTCTGGAATTCAACATTCCGACCTCCACCGGCAACGGCAGCCTCGTGGGTCTGAACCTTTCCGGCGTCGCCTACGGCAGCAATGGTTTCACCAAGACCGGCAACGGCATCCTCCAACTGAGCGCCAACAATTTCGCCGATGTCTATGACGGCTACACGGGCATCAACAAGACCGCGACCCTCTCGGGGCAGATCGCCGTCGAAGGAGGTGTTCTGTATGTCGGCGGGGCCCGCGCACTCGGTGCCCATGGCGTCGGCAACGAAGTGGTGGTCTCACCGGGCGCGTCGATCGATGTGCGTGGTCAGGCCCTCAACTACGGAGATGACAGCGATACCTTCCGCAAGATCATTGAAATCAGCGGAACCGGTCTCAATGGCACCGGCGCCCTGCGCAACAGCACCGGCACCGCGCAGGTTCCCTTCCTGACCCTCAATGCCAATTCCCTGATCAACTCCGGCGGCACGGTGAACGGATCCGCCCTGATCATCGGCACGTTTGACACCAACCTCAGCAATGCGAATGGTCTCACGGGTGCCTTCACTCGCAACCGTCCTGTGATTGACGGCGGCGGCTTCGACCTCACCATCCAGGGCGGCCGGGTTGCGACCGACACCATCATTCTTGCCGATCCCAGCTTCTCATCGGCTCTGGGGAGCCTTCTCATCCGCGAAGGCGGTGCCCGCTTCCGTCACGAGGTCTCGGCCGCGCTTCCGATCACGGGCATCTCCTCGGCGGACATCACCAACGGCATCGAAATCGGATACGGTGGCGTCAGTGCCGCCGATCTCACGGGTGCGAATGCCGGCACCGGGGCCAACGTGGGCGCGCGACTCCTCTTCGAGAATTACTTCAATGCAGTGAACACGGTGGACATCACCATGAATGGTGCGCTCGCCGCCGCGAACAACGGGATCAACGTCCTCGCGGTCGACTTCTTCACGATTCCCGACGGCACGACGCGGTTCGATGGCGACCTCAACCTCACGGGTGCCGCGATGCGCAACGTCCTCGATTCCCCCTCACTCGGTAACTACTCGATCCAGGAACAAGGGAACACGACCGTCGCTCCGGTCGGTAAAATGGTGATCGGTGGAGTGGTCCAAGGCAACGGTGGTTTCACGAAAGTGGGATACGGCGAGACCCGCCTCACCGCCGCCAACACCTTCACCGGTGATCTCAATGTGTTGCGCTTCGGCACCTCTTCCGCACCGTGGCAGAGCAGCACCGTTCGGATCAACGGGGTCGATTACGCCACCAACGGTCTCGCCGAGGGCTGGGCCGAGTGGGGGCTGACCCTCAACGGTGTCGATGGCTCCCTCGCGAGCGTCGGCAACATCAATCTCCAGCGTCGCGGCATGATCACGCTCGACAACACCAACCGTCTCGATGCCACCTCGGGTGTCACCGGCGGTAACAACGACAACCGGATCAACGACAACGCCATCCTCAACATGAACAACGGCTGGCTGCGTCTTAACGGCGGCTCGGTCGACAACACGGAAGTCCTCGGGACGGTGAACATCCAGCAGGGTTCGAGCATCATCGATCTCTATCCGACGGACAACGCGGGAACCAACCTGACCCTTACCATCAGCGAGTTGAATCGTTCGGCTGGAGGGACTGTCCGCATCACCAATCTCGATGCAACCTCCACGTTCGGTCTTTCCGATGTGGGAGACAGCGTTCGCGTCGCGGTCGATACCCTCAATGCCGACCAAATCGGTGGAGCCGGCGCCGCCAACTCCACCTCGATGAGCATCGCCCGTGGCATCTTCGGCGGAAACATTCCCCTCGGTCTCGACACCGACCTCCGCCTGCTTGGATTCAACAACGGCAACATCACCGACCTCTGGAACCAGCAGCGCAACCTCCAGTTCCTCGCGGGAAGCCACTTCATGACCTATGAGGGCGGTTTCCTCCGTCCGCTCGACGACGACGAGTATTTCACCCCCGCCGACAGCATCCTCAGCAGCGCCATGGCGGCCAACCAGAACGTCAACCTCACCGACCACGTCTCGGTGATGAAGGACAACTCCGCCATCAATGCCCTGCGCTTCGGTCCGGCGATGGACCACGATGGCAGCGGCGGCGCGATCAACGCGAGCACCACTCTCACCGGGGAATTGGCGCACTCCTCGCTCAACCTGTTTGTGGACGGCACGCTCACGATCAATTCGGGAATGATCAGCAGCGCCTACTTCGGCGTTGGCAACACGGCCAGCCTCAGCACCGTGATCCTCGGCGGCGCCCTTGATTTCGCCGGGCAGGAGGCCATTCTCAACAACCAGAACGGAAACTACTACACCACCAGCGGTGTGATCAGCACTGGGAATTTCGAGGTCCGTTCCGCGATCACAAATGCCAACGGACTCACCAAGACCGGTTTTGCCCAGATCGTTCTGGATGGCGCGAATACCTACTCCGGTGTCACCACCGTCACGGAGGGCACTCTCTTCCTCCGCCATGGTCGCAGCGCCTTGGGCATCGGAGGTAATGGCAATGGCGTCGTCGTGATGGGTTCGGGCAGTCTGAACAGCGGAAACGGGATCGTCGTTGGCACTCCGACGGCCCGTGAGGACATCTACATCGGAGTCCTCGCCGGTGACAACCAGATCATGCGGAACGACAACGACGTCACCGTCTGGTATTCGAATCTGACCGTTGACAACGTGGACGTGGCCGGGCATCCGCTCTTCACGCCCCGCATCCGTACCGACAACAGTGCAACGAGCATCCTCTACGGCAACATCGTCGGCGGCAATACCGCAGTGATCGAAGACGTCCTCCAAGTGGACTCCCGGGTCGTCCAGTTCGATAACACGGGCAACAACGTCTTCATCCTTCGGGGGCAGGTGGGTGACAAGATCGATCTCGCCGGCAACGCGGTTCCGATCGCTGATCCGATCTCCCAGCTTCCCTCCGTTCCCGGAGTGCGCACGAACGAAAACGAAGTCCTGCGGGTGAATCTGAGCGGAGCCAGCCTCGAGACGAACTACTTCCTCGACCGCCAGTACAATGCGGCCGGACGTCTCACGGTGGGCAACGGCAACGTTTATGTGAACTACGATCCAGCGGCCATCGGCAACGACGGTTCCGGGTTCTGGACGAACACGGCCATCAGCCGCATTCCTGGAGCGAATTCGGACGGGAACTTCGCCCAGAACGGACTCTCCAGCCATCAGGGCTTCACCATGAACGGCGGCGGTCTCTTCCTCACCACGCCCGGGCAGGTCTTCAATATGTCGACCTGGCGCACCGGTGGGACGGCCACGAGATTCGTGGGTGGTGTCAATGAATCCGGCACCGTGACCTATGGAGACGGCACCGGCACCTTCACCAGCACGGGAGCGATCACGAACTTCCAGGCCCAGGACGGCGGCACCGTGGTCTTCACCTCCCGCCTCGCCGGGGCCATCGGCAGCGGTTCGACCAACTACAGCTTCCTCAAACAGGGACGTGGCACCTTGGAACTCCAGAACTCCACGGCGGGTGCGGCAGGGGTTGATCAGAACTTCGTCCTCGCGGGTGGCACACTGCATCTCAATCACACTGCCGCGACCTCCGTGGCCATCGTCGGAGACCAGAATGTCCGGCTCGATGGAGGCACGCTCCTCGTCACCGCGTCCAGCGGAGCCAATACCACCGAGAACATTGCCACTGCCAACGCGGCCAACCGCGTGCTGAACCTGAGCATCGGCGGCAATGAGATCATCGCCCGCACCACCAACCAGGGAACGGCGCGGAACATGTCGCTCAATCTGGGTAATGGCAATGCCAACAACAACGCCTCGAACTTCGTTCGCGGTGCCGGATCGACCCTCAATCTCGTAGAAGATCAGTCCGCGGGCGGCATCTCCGCCATCGCGTTGAACTTCAACGTGACTTCGACGGCTGCGACGAGGGACGCGATCATTCCTTGGATGACCTACGGTACGCTCGCCCGCACCGCGACCGACTTCGCCCGTGTCATCACCACCGGCAATGCCGTCGATTCATTCACCGGACTGCGGGCCGCGGGCGACTTCAACAACAATGTCGCGACCTGGACCGCCTCGGGCAATATCTCCGAAAACGGTGGCAGCGGATTCGCCGGAACTCTCGCCGGTCCTCTCACCGTCAACAGCCTTCGCTTTGACGCCGATGCCGAAAGCATCGTGAACCTCGGTGGAAACGTCCTCACCGTCGCCGCCCCGGCCTTGGCGCAATCTGCGAGCGCGATCCTCGTCAGCAGCAATGTAGGAGCGGTGGACAAAACCATTACTGGCACGGCCGGATCAGGGCTCACCGCCAGCGGCGGAACGGCCGAGTTGATCCTCCACCACTATGGAGCCGGCAACCTGAACGTGAATGTCCCCGTGACCGGTGCGATCGCGCTGAACATCACCGGCCCGAGCAGCACGAATGCCTCCACCATCGGCACGACAGGATCGGTCGTCCTCGGGGCCGCCAACACCTTCACGGGTCGCACCTTCATCAATGGCGCCGCTCTCAGCTTCAGCCACCTCAATCAACTTGGCAGCAACGCCGCCGCTGATGCCATCACCCTGAACGGAGGCACGCTCCGCTACACCGGAACCGGGTTCACCAGTCTCGGTGCGAAGGGGCTCCGCTTCGACGGCAATGGTGGTACCATCGACGTGGCCAACGGCGGGGCGGAACTTTACCTCGACACCGCCATCACTTCGAACACGACCTATCGCGGAGATATGATCAAGGTCGGTGCCGGCACCCTGACGCTGAACGGCACATTGAGCACGTTTGGTGCCGCCGGAAATCCGGCCTTCCAGGGGCTCATCGACGTCCGCCAAGGCACCCTGCGCCTTGCCGTCGATCACGGCAACAATACCGCGGGCAACGGTTCGACCGAATTCTCCACCTCGATGGGGACCAGTCTGGGGATGCTCGATGGAACGATCTTCCGTGAGGGTACGAACTTCGCACTCCAGATGGGCAATTCCAACGACGCCGGTGAATACAGCATCGCCGAGTGGCTCACCTTCGAGGGTAACAACTACGTCTCGATGGGCACGCTCAACACGGACACCAGCAATACCGCGGATGCTCCCGGTGCCACCGAGCTTTCGGTGCCGGTGGCCAATCCGAACCTGCGTCCGGTCAATCTGTCGGGCGTGATCAATGTCAAGGGAACCACCACCTTCGATGTCCTACCCGGCCAGACCCTGCGCTTGAACAACGGCGGGATGGGCTATCTCTCGGGTAACGGAGACATCATCAAGGACGGCCAGGGCACGATGGCGCTCTACACGAACAACCCCGACTTCCACGGCGGAATCAACATCCGGGAAGGACGCTTCTTCGCCTTTGGTCAGGCGGATCCTCTGGGTACCGGCTATCTTGCGGCCAATGGCAGCAAGACGATCACCCTCGGCTCCGACAGCCGCCAGGGACTCGCGGATCTCACCATCCACAGTGAGAGTGTCGTTCACGGCTGGACCATGGAGCTCAACCATGACCTGCACGTGGTTTACAATCCGGCCCAATCCAAGCGCCTCGTTTTCGAGACGGTGGCCAATGGCAGCCAGCTGGAGATCAATGGAGACGTTTACCTCAACGACAACCTGCTGCTGATGTTCAATGATGGCGCTGAGAACGGTGGAACGCAGAACTATCTCAACATCAACGGCCGGCTTCGGGACGGTCTGACCACCAGTGGGAACCTCGCCATCTTCGTGGAGGACACCGGCGGAGCCAATGACAACACCAGCGGCCGCCCGTATGGCTACACGGTTCTCAAGAATGACAACAGTCTCTGGTCCGGCGATGTCCGTATCAGCACGAACACCGGATACGATCAGGACCAGACCGCGATCCTCCGCCTCGAGCACCTCACCGCTCTGACCGCGGCCAACGATGTCGACATGGGCTACAATTCGATGCTCCAGGTCGGCGGCGGAGCCCGCACCATCGGCGCCCTGAGCACCAACGGTGGCTTCGGACCGTTCATCGGTGGCAACGTGGGTGGCACCATGGGGGCCAGCAGCAACGGCAGCACCGAGATCATCGAGAATGCCGCCACCACCGCCGGCACCCTGACGATCACTCAGAGCACCCCCGCCAGCACCGAGGTGCAGTGGGACGCGCACTTCCGAGACGGCACGCTCAACAGCGAGTTCTTCGCTCCCGGTGCCGGCCCGACCGCATCGGCGGCCCTGAATGTCGTCAAAGCCGGGAACGGCTGGGCGACCCTTACGCTCGACAACAATTATACCGGCACCACCACCGTCACCGGGGGCATCCTCCAGGTCGGTCGCCTCGGCGTTGGGGACACCGGTGCCGCCGGCGCGGCGGGACTTACCTCCAACAGCGGCACGATCGTCGCGGGAACGGGCATCATCCAGGGCAACAGCACCATCAACGGCACCCTCCGCCCCGGTGATGAGGCTGGTCTTGCGATGGGCACGCTCATGGTGAACGGCAGCCTCAGCCTCGGTTCGGTCTCGATCACTTCGTTGCAGATCCAGCGGGCCAGCTTCACCGCCACGAATGTCCGCAGCGTCTACGACATCGATTACGGAACCTGGGCGGCGAACCTCGCGGGTGGCACGGATCCTATCTTCGGTCACCTCCTCGATGATCCGATCACCACGACCCAGCACGACCAACTCCTCGTCTCCGGTGGCTTGACGGTCACGGCGGGTGGCAAGTTCATCCTCGCCAATCTCGGCTACAACCCGACCGAGGGGGATGTCTTCAATCTCGCCGATTGGACCGGTGGATCACTTGGCCTAAATCTCGGAGGCAATTCCCACAACGGCGGACTCTTCCGCACCGGTGGGGAAACAGGTACCGACCTAGATCTCTTCGAACTCGGCAATGGATTCGCCTGGGATGTGAGCCAGTTCAACACCTCCGGCGTCCTCATCGTCGCCCGTCTCGAGAACCGCCAGTTCTACTGGGTGGGTGATGTGGATGGCTCCTGGAGCACGGCCGGCAACTCGAATTGGCAGGATGCCCAGTCCGGCGGCAATGATCCTGGCAATGCGCCCGCCTTTACCGATGATGTCTATTTCAGCGCCAATGGAGCTTCGAACCTAAGCACGACCCTTGATTCCGACATCGCGGTGCGTAGCGTCAACTTCGGCACAGGCACGAATACCACCACCAGTGTCTCGATCGACACGGGAGCCAACACACTCACCGTCCACGAGGGAATCCGCCAGTCGAGCGGCTCCGCCGCGAACTCGATCAGCGGCACGGGAGGCCTCGTCCTTGGCAAGGATCAGACCTGGACGAATGACAGTGTCAATGCCCTCACCGTGAGCGCTCCGATCAGCGGTGCCTCCGGTCTCACGAAAGCAGGCACCGGGACGCTGGTTCTTTCAGGCACCAATACCTATTCGGGCAGCACGACGATCACCGATGGAACCCTCCAACTCGGTGACGGCGGCACGACGGGATCGCTCAACTCGGCAAGCGCCATCGTGAACAACGCGACCGTGTCCTTCAACCGCAGCAACACCCTCACCCAGGGCACCGACTTCAACGCGGTCATCAGTGGCACGGGCGAGGTGCGTCAGATCGGTTCAGGGACGACGATCCTCAATGGCACCAACACCTACACGGGGCCCACGACGATCACTGCCGGGAAACTTTCGGTCTCGTCCGAAGCCAACCTCGGAGCGAACCCGGGATCCTTCAACGCGGCGCAGTTGCATCTCAATGGTGGCACCCTCGAGACCACCGCTTCCTTCACCGTCGATGATGCGAATCGCGGTCTCACGGTCGGCGCTGCCGGGGGCACGATCGAAACGGGCGCAGGAACTGCTCTGACCGTGGCGGCCACCAATCCGATCGTGCTCACGGGGAACTTCACCAAGTCCGGTGATGGCGCCCTCTACATCAACAGCACCACGACCGGCACCGGCACGGTGACCGTGGCTGACGGCACTCTCGGTGGCGCCGGCACGATTTCGGGAGCGACGACGGTCCAGAGTGGAGCGGTCCTCACTGGCGCCACCGATGGAACGATCGGTCAGTTGACCTTTGCGGGTGGCCTCACGACCACCAGCGGCAGCACCTGGCTCATCGACCTGGTGCAGGATGTGAATGGATCCTCCGATCTCATCAATGTCAGCAGCGGCGCTCTCAACCTCGGATCGGCGACGCTCAGCCTGATGACGACGGGTGACTACACGCTCCACAACACCTACACGATCGCGACCTACGCATCGCTGGCCGGCACCTTCAACGGATTGTCGGAAGGGGCGATCATCTCGAACTACCAGATCAGCTATGGCAGCGGTACCAACGGAGCGATCACGCTGACGGCGGTTCCGGAGCCGGGCACGCTGGGGCTGCTCGGATTGGCCTTGGGCGGATTCTTCTTCCGTCGCATCCGCCGTCGCCGGGCCGAAGCGGTCATGGTTGATTCTGAGAAGTCGGAGTCTTGAGATCGGGTCCTCCGGACAGAAGCCGTCTCCCGTGCCCCGGGAGGCGGAAGCGAGGCCGCCCCACTTGGTCGCCCCGCTTGGGGGTGGCGAGCAACGGGAAGCTGGGATTGGACTTCGCCGTGATCGGCGTATCTTGGCGGGATGGGTGGTTTCTTCCAGATCCCGGGCCTTCCCGGGTGGGTGATCGTTTCGACCATGCTCTCGGGATGCGCCCTCCGGCATGAGGGCGAGGCTGGGAGTGCGGTTCCCGCTTCCCGGTCCGGATCTTTTCTGAAAGAGCCCGGAGTGGCGAGATTACCCGTCTCAGGAGTCCGTTTTGTCGATAGCGGCGAATCGATCCGATCGGAGATGCTCGGGCTCGTGAGAGAAGCTCGGCATTCGATCCTGCTTGGCACATTCCTGCTCAATGATGGTCCGGAGAGCCGTGAGATTCTGGATGCCCTGGTGGCGAAGGCGGCCGCGGGCGTCGAGGTGCGCGTCATCGGCGACGGATCGTCCCGTTTTGTGAAGGAGCCCGAGGCCTTCGAATACCTCGAGGAAAGGGGCGTCGCGACGGCGGAGTTCAATCCCGTGAAGGGATGGCGGCTGTTCATTCCGAACCGGCTCCTTGAGCGGGATCACAGGAAGTTCTGGATCGTCGATGGAAGAACCGTCTTTCTCGGAGGCGCGAATCTGAGTGACAGCAGTCTCGTCCCCGCCGAGCAGGGAGGGAACCGCGATCTCATGGTGCGTCTGGAGTCACCGGCCGCGGCACGATTTCTCACCGAAACCTTCCGGCGCACCTGGGAGGAGAGCGCTTCACGGCATCCCTTCAAGTCTCCACTCCTATCCGAAGGAACTGGCAGGGAGGGGGACGCCGACTTTTGGTTTTTCAATCAGGAAAACGTTCACGGGCGCGGTTCCGCCTCCAAGAGGATGTTTGAAGGGCTCTTTGGCGCGGCCCGGGAAACGGTCTGGCTGATCGAGCCCTACGCCTTCACCAATGCCGAGATTCTCGGTCAACTCAGGGAAATGACGGAGCGAGGCGTGGAGGTCAATCTCGTGCTCTCGAGCCAGGCGCGTGCCCCGCGCTTCCGTTACGCATCCTACTACGGCATCAGTGACCTGCTCCAAGCCGGGGTGCGGGTCTGGGTCTATGACTCCGAGGTCAGCCCGCTCCACTACAAGTGCGCCCTCGTAGATGATCGTCTCGCCTTCGTCGGGTCGGCGAATTTGAATTACCGCTCCTACCACCTCTCCCGTGAGTTGAACGTGGTATTCGACGATCCCGCCAGTGTAAGGGAGGTGAAGCGGGTCGTTGATTCAGTCCGAAGCGACTGCCGCGAGGTCTTTCTCGAAGAGGGCAAGCATTACCGCTCGATTCCCTTTGCGACCTGGTGGCTCATCATGCAGGCGGCGGGATGAGGCCCGGAAATCTTGAGAGATTCACGCTACCGAGTGAGGTTTGAAAGGACGCACATGTGAATTAGGCGAAGGTTGGAGGGGAACTGCGTTCCGCGCAAAGCTCCCGATTGCCCGCCGTGGTACGAAGGACGCACGATCGTTGAGGCTCCATGAGACTCTTCGACTGCCGCGGTCCCGTGCGGCCGAGGAAAAACCGTTTCAGGCGATGATCGCGGCGAAACCACAAAGACGCTTCACGGTCTCATCCTTCCCGAGGAGCACCAGCACGGGCACAAGGTCGGCCCCGCTCGTGCTGCCCATCGTCGCGACGCGGCAGGGGAGCATCAGGGCTCCCATTTTCACTCCGAGCGATTCGGCCCCCGACGTCACCGCCGCCTTGATACCGTCGATGGACCAATCGGAAGCCGCCTCGAGGCTGGTGACGAGGGCACCGATGACGGCAGGCAGATCACCCTTCTCTTTCACCTTTGCCAACGATGCCTCGTCGTAGGAAACGGTGTCGGCGAAAATCGTGCCGATGATCCCGGGTATCTCCCCGAGGGTCTGGACCCGTTCGCGGGCGAGCCCCAGCGCGGCGGGGACGCGAGGGTCGGTCGGATCGATTCCGGCCTTGGCGAGGAAGGGCCCGGCTTGTTTTTCAAATTCCTCCGTCGAGAGACGCTTGAGATGCTCGCCGTTGACCCAGCGGCATTTGTCGAAGTCGAACTTGGAGTTCGAACTGTTCACGCCGGAAAGGTCGAAGCGGGCCTTGAGGTCCTCGATCGAGAAGATCTCCTGATCGTCCTTCGCCGACCAGCCGAGCAGGGCCATGTAGTTGTTGACGCCCGCCGGCAGGAAACCGGCCTCCTGATACTCGTGGATTAGGGCGCCCTGGTCGCGTTTGCTCATCTTCGTGCCACTGGGATTGAGGTTTAGCGGGATGTGGGCGAACTGAGGCGGCGTCACCCCGAAGGCCTCGAACAAGGCGAGGTGCTTCGGTGTGTTGGAAAGGTGGTCTTCCCCGCGGATGACGTGGGTGATCGCCATCTCGATGTCGTCGACGACGTTGACGAAGTGGAAGATGTAGCCGCCGTTGGGCCTTTTGATGACGATGTCCGGATTTGCCTCGACCTCGCGCTTTTGGTCGGCGTCGTAGCGCCGCGAGCCGGCCTCCTTGAGATTGGTCGAGACTTCGCCACAGACCGCGTCGGATACGGTGATTAGTTTGTCAGGGACCCGGAAACGGATCGCGCCCTCGTCCTCGTAGACGAGACCGGCGGTTTCGAGCTTGGCGAGGTAGCGGTCGTAGATCTCGACGCGTTCACTTTGGAAATAGGGACCGTAGGGACCGCCCACGCCCGGGCCTTCATCCCAGTCGAGCCCGAGCCAGCGGAGTCCGTCGAGGATGATCTGCATCGACTCCGTCGTGCTGCGGTCGGCGTCCGTATCCTCGACCCGAAGGAGAAAAGTGCCCCCGTGGTGGCGGGCATAAAGCCAGTTGTAAAGCGCGGTGCGGGCACCTCCGATGTGGAGGAAACCGGTGGGCGAGGGGGCAAAACGGGTGCGGACAGTCATTCCCGGGGAACGTGCCGCATCGCGGGCGATGGTCAAGGACGGTGACGGAGGCGGAAGAATTGTCGCCGGCAGGGATGCCGGTGCTCCCGAGGCGATGGCGTCACTCTTCCTTTTTCACCACCTCCCGCACCTGCACCTGCTTTTCGGGCCATTCGAATTTCTTCGCGGCCTCCGTGACGTAGCTCCATTCGCCCGGCTTGCCGTAGATTCGCAACTGGCTGCGCTCGGCGGCGATGGCGGCGATCTGGGGTAGGTCTGTGAAACGGAGCACGTTCAGCAGCTCAGGACCCTCCTGATGGCTCAGTGGAAGGGCGTGTAGATCGAGGCGGTGGATGTCCTTCTCGAAAAGCGATGCGTAGAGCGCGTTTCCGGCCATTACGCCAGAGGCCTGGAGCCAGAGCTTGGGTTTGCCTCCGTCCTCCATCTGGCGGATCGCCTGAACGCCCCGGCGGATGTCCCAGATCCGCATCGTGTCGAGGGTCTGGCCGAGAAGGGCGAAGCGACGGCGGATGTGGGTGCGCTCCTTTTCATCGGTGGTCCAGGCGGTTGGCCCGACCCCGCGGACGGGGAGGTAAAGCATGCCCCATTTCTGGCTGGCGTGGAGTCCCTTCTCGGACTCGTAGGCCTCGGCATTCGTCTCCGGCAATGTCGCGCCGGGGAATGCGCCAGCGAAGGCGCTGCCGTAGGTGGCGAGGAAGGACGACCAGCCTTCGTCATCGAGCGCGTTGAGCACCACCAGGTCCAGTTCACCGACCGGGGTCCCGGCGGGCTGGGCGAGGTAGATCGGCAGGCGGACGCCTGTCTGGCTGTCAAAACTCCACTTCGAAAAGGCGATCCCGTCCTTCTCCTCGCGGAAGTCCTCGGTGAGATTCAGATCCTCTCCTGCCGTCGGCCATCCGCGGAAGGTGCGCGATTGCAGCCGGCTCAGGAGCAGGGCCTTCTCGGCATTCCAATCGGTTTTGGTTTCGGCCAGGACGAGCTTTTGCGGCACCCGCTTCGTGAAATACTCGTCGATGAAGGTGTTCCGCTCGTTCGCAGGGATCTCGGCGAGCACCTTGAGCTCGGCCGGTTGAAAGGGTTTCGGTGCCTTGGTGTCGGCAATCTCGTCGCTGAGGTCGATCCCTTTGAACTGACGTTCAAACCAGTGGAAGGCCGGGACCCGGAGCGGCTGGGTGTCTTTGTGAGGGCCCTCGTAGATCGCGAAGCCGATCTTGTCGCCCGCTCCCATGGCCTCGTAGACCTTCCGGGTCTTCTGGTAGACATCGACGACCCCGTCGAGTGGGAAAATGTTGTCCTTGTCCGTGTTCAGGATCATCAAGGGACGAGGGGCGATCAAAGCAGTGACGAGCGGAAAATCCCATCGGAAAGTGTTGACCATGAACATGCAATCGCAATGGCCCTCGATGCAGCCATCGGGGACGTGATTCTGCATTGAGGTGATCCCGGCAACGGGAGCGGCGACCTGGATGCGTTCATCTAGTGCCGCGATCCAGAGGGTGTAGGCCCCGCCACCGGAGCGTCCCGTGACCCCGAATTTCGTCTTGTCGACCTCGGGACGGGTCTCGAGGTAATCGAGGGCGCGGATGCAGTTCCATGCCTCGACTCCGGCGGGAGTGTAGCCGCGCGAGTTCCACCACCAGCGCCCGAGGTTGTGGGTGCCGTGGTGTTTGCCCTCGATCTCGCCGAGCTGGAGGGTGTCGAGAATGAGGCAGGTGTAGCCGTTTTTCGCGAACCAGTTGCCGTGGTGCTGGTAGGTCGTCTTGTTGCCGTAGCTGACCCCGTCGATCTTTACCCCTCCGTGACCACAGACATAGAGAATCGTCGGGAGCGGACCTTCCTGCTTCACGGGACGGTAGAAATTCGCGGTGACGTAGAGACCGGGCTTCGACTGAAAAACGATCTTCTCCACGATCACCCCGTCGCGCTCGATCGTGCCCGTGATCTCCGCCTTCAGATCCGAACGGGCCGGGAGCGGCTGGAGCCCCAGCATTTCAAAGAGTTGACGACGCATCTCGGCCTGGGCTGCGGGCCAGTCGGTGACATTCTCGAGAAAGGACGCGTTGCGGGCGGTGAGGCGCCGGGTCTCGCGGTCGAAGTAATCCGCGAGGATGCGGTCGCCCTCGGTCGGCTCCGTCGGGATGGATCGGTAGTCGGCGGCTCCAAGCGATAGGGTGGTCGTCAGGAGCAAGGCGGAAAGAACAAGGCGGAGGAACATGCCGCAAGGATAGCGAACCCGGGGACGGCGTCTCAAGCGAAAAGGCGGCGCGAAGACGGAGGCGCATTGCGCCAAATAGAATGACACCGGGAGAGATTTTCGGCGAAGGGCCTTGAAGGTCGTTGCGCCAGAAAGAATGACACCGGGATGAAACAGCCCGAGAGTGTCATGAGCAAGCGAAGCAAGGAG
>Ga0209573_1002865_pt1 | contig 20502 bp, 12 predicted proteins | sample TNRBio252014_DNA_FD_185870 | JGI IMG/M metagenome (GOLD analysis project Ga0209573, IMG submission 185870) | Wastewater treatment Type I Accumulibacter community from EBPR Bioreactor in Madison, WI, USA - TNR Reactor_6/25/2014_ DNA (SPAdes)... | ecosystem: Engineered > Bioreactor > EBPR >...
TATTGGGCGCCGTAATAGATGCCTGCAAGCATGATCAAGGACGAGACCGGATCGCCGATTTGAAAGGTGATTGGCAAAAGCATCGCGATAGTGGCGGTAGCGCCAATGCCTGGCAAAACGCCGATCAGCGTCCCGAGCAGCACGCCGATGAGGCAAAAAAGGATATTGAGCGGCGTCGACGCCGTCGCGAAGCCCAGAGCCAGATTGCTGAGAATTTCCATTGCCGCCTCCTAGGCCGTATCGACAGTTAGCGTTTGGGCGTGGCGCGAGCCGGATTTCGATGAGGAATAGAAAAATAGTGCAAGGCCGTGTCGATCTTCGTCGAGCATTTCCGACTTATCGGGGCCCGAAACCCGCCGCGTCTCGAAGCGACATGGCCAAAGTCGCCCATTGTGTCGCCGCCGGTCGGCGACGGTGACTAACGCTGACTTCGGCTCCACTCTTCGCATTCGAAGATTTTGGCTCATGCCAAGCTCCAAACCATAAGGGTTCACAGGGCCTAGAAGCGCAGCCAAGGGCCAAACCGCTCGAAGGGGAGGCCAAGACCGTAGCTGAAAACAATGACGGAAAAGATGGTCAGCGAAACTGCCAGCGCCAGCGCCCAATGCGGCTTCATCTTGACCGACGCGAATGACGCAAACAGCGATGTGATGAAGACGGCGGCAACGAATCCCAGAGGCCGTACGGTCAGACCGAAGATGATAGGCGCAACAAGAATGAAGAACATGCCGCGCCAGGGGATGATCCCGATTGTTTCATCCGATTCGACGCGAATGGCCTGAAACAGGATGATTGCCCCAACCAATATCAAAAGGATCGACAAAACCAGCGGCATACCGCCGGGACCAATACGCAACCATGTGCCCAGGTTCACGGACAATGACTGTTGTGCGAAAAGCAGCCCGGACGCGATGAAGAACGCCCCGCAGGCAGCATTTATCCGGTCGATTGTCATGCGCTCCCCCGAAAGTCTCAGCGCGGTCCCGCAGGCCCGACGCGAAAAGGGCGGGACACCCCTTTCGGAACATCCCGCCAAGTCAATCGATCAGTCAGCGTATTGGCCGGCGGCCTCGATGATTGGCTTCCAGCGTGCGATCTCGCTTTCGAGCTTGGCCTTCAAAGCTGCTGGCGTCGCGTCCGATTCCGATGAGGGTGCTGTGCCGAGTTCAGCAAAGCGAGCCACGACGTTCCCGTCCTTGAGAGCGCCCTGGAGCGATTTTGACAGGCGCTCGGTAACCTCCACCGGCGTACCCTTCGGCGCGTAGATGCCGTGCCAGATGCCGACCTGCATGCCTGGCAGCCCGGCTTCATCCGTCGTCGGCAAATCAGGCAGAACATCGAGACGCTTTGGCGAGGTCACGGCGTAGGCCTTGATGGTGCCGCCCTGAATCTGCTTGGTTGTATTGGTTGTTTGGTCGCACATAATGTCAACCTGGCCGCCCAGAAGGTCGGTCATTGCCGGGCCCGTCCCCTTGTAGGGCACAGTGACCAGCGGTGTGCCGATAGCAGTCATAAACAACATGCCGCACAGATGCGAAGCTGCGCCTATACCAGCGTTGGCGACAGTGACGGTGTCCTTGTTCGCTTTGGCGTATTCCACCAATCCCTTCAGGTCGGTCGGCTCAAGGTCCTTCTTTGCGACGATTGTCATCGGCACTTCGGTAACAAGGCCGACATACTCGAAGGCATTGAGCGGCTCGTAAGGCAATTTGCGATAGAGCGTTGCGCTGGTCGCCATACCAATATGTGCGAGGAGCAGCGTATATCCATCGGGATCAGCCGCCGCCACGCGAGCGGCGCCAAGGGTACCACCGGCGCCGCCGACATTTTCGACGACGATCTGCTGGCCCAAGTCCTTGCTCATCGCTTCGGCGACGAGGCGCGCGACAGTGTCGGTTGGTCCGCCGGCCGAGAAGGGAACAACCATCGTTATCGTGCGATCAGGATAAGTCTGCGCGTTAGCGCCCGTAACAGAAAAGGCCAAGGTGGCGGCTACGCCAAAAGCGCCTAGCAGAAGTTTCATGGTTTCCTCCCAGATGAACCTATTAGTGAAGGCTAGGAGACGAAACGGCTTGTGTGAAATGAAAATTCAGTCACGGCTGTTGGTTTATACGTCTTAAGTTCAGGCTTGGGTGGAATTCGTTACATCGCCGCGAATTGATGGGCGAGATTTGACACATATCGTCAATCATCGTCGCTGGCTTTGCTGAGCCGGTAGCGAACCATCTTCTCGTAAAGCGTCTTTCGCGAGATGCCGAGTTCGCCATATACCGCTTTCAATTTACCGCCATGCAACAAAAGCGACGCACTGATTGCCGCCTTCTCGAAGGCGGCGACTCTCTCAGATAATGTCGCATGAGAGTCGTCCGGTGAATTGTGCAAATCGTTCAGGCCAAGCACCTGACGGTCAGCGGCGTTACGCAACTCGCGCACGTTACCGGGCCATTCCCGCATCGCGATTTCGCGCAGCAGGCCCTGTGGAAGGTCAATCTCCTCGCGGCGATAACGGGCGGCAGCTTCCCTCGCCAGTTGCATAAAGAGCAGCGGAATGTCTTCGCGTCGCTCGGAAAGCGGAGGAACATGAAGTTTCACCACATTCAACCGATAAAACAGATCATCGCGAAAGCGACCCTCGACAACCTCTCTTTGGAGGTCGACTTTGCTCAGCGCAATGAACCTGACATCAAGCGGCACCGGCTCATTTGACCCCAGACGGGTGATCGTTCGCTCCTGAATGACACGCAGCAGTTTGGTTTGAAGGTCAAGCGGCATCGAGCCGATCTCATCCAGCAAGATCGTGCCGCCACGCGCATGCTCAAACTTGCCATAGCGTGGCCGCAAGGCGCCGGGAAACGCACCGGCTTCGTGACCAAACAACTCGCTTTCGATCAGGCTGCCGGGCAGGGCCGCGCAGTCAATCACAACGACAGGGCGTGTGGCGCGGGGGCTCAGATCATGAATGGCGCGCGCGACGACCTCCTTGCCCGAACCTGTGTCGCCGACGATCAGCAGGTCAGCATCAGTCGGCGCTGCAGCACGTATCCGGTAGCGAAGATCCACCATTACCGCCGTGCGACCGGGCAAACGCGCCTCGATATCGTCGCGTTTGCCCGCAACTGCCCGCAATTCACGATTTTCAAGCACCAGCTGGCGACGATCAAGCGCCCGCCTGGCCATCTCTGCGAGGTTGCGCGTATTAAATGGCTTCTCGATGAAATCATAAGCGCCTTCGCGCATAGCGCGGACGGCGAGTTGAACATCTGCATGGCCGGTCAGTACGATGACCGGAATGTCGGGATCCATTTCGCGCGTTTTGGCCATCAGCGTCATGCCGTCCATGCCAGGCATGCGGATATCGGTTAAAACTACGCCGTTAAAACCCTCGGACAAGAAATCGAGCGCTTCTTCAGCCGATGTGCACTGCACAACGGATAGACCCTCGAGATCAAGCGCCTGTGCGCTTGACCTTCGCAATTCTTCTTCGTCGTCGACAAGTAGCACGACAGGCGGTTTCATTCAGCCGCCTCTTTCAAGGTCTGCGCCGCCTCGACAAGCTCAATCTGGAAAAGCGCGCCGCCGCCGGGCGGATTGCTGACCGTCAACTGCCCGCCAAAATCCTTGATGATATTGTAGGAAATCGACAGGCCGAGCCCAAGACCCTTGCCGACCCCCTTGGTGGAATAGAACGGGTCAAAAATGCGTTCGCGCACGGAGTCTGGAACGCCGGGGCCATAGTCGCGTACGTCAATCAACACTTTGCCGTCGTGACGCGATGCTACGATCCGAATACGCCGGTCATTGCTTTGTTCAACCGCATCGGCAGCGTTGGACAGGAGATTGAGCAGTACCTGCTGCAGCCGTACAGCGCCTGCGGTCACGGCCAGATCGAGCGGCTCAACGGTGTGTTCAATATTGGCTGCTGATGCCTTCAGCCTCGGCATCGCGATCTCAAGGGTATCCTTGATTGTCTCGGCAACCGAAACGGGTCCCAGCGCCTGATTGGGCTCACGCGCGAAATTGCGTAAATGCCGGCTGATTGTCGACATGCGGTCGGTCAGACTTACGATTCTGCCAAGATTGTCGCGCGCATCCGAAGGACGTCTGCGGTCAATCAATGTTATGCCGTTTTCGGCGTAGTTGCGCAGCGCGGCAAGTGGCTGGTTGAACTCATGCGAGAGTGCGGCCGACATTTGCCCAAGAGCCGCCAGTTTGCCAGCCTGGATGAGGTCCGATTGGGTACGACGCAACTGCTGGACCGTGGCGCGGCGCTCGGACACCTCGGCTTCCAGTTGCCGATTCACCTTTGCAAGATCAGCGGTGCGTTCTTCAACTCGATGTTCAAGTTCCGCCTGTGCAGCGCTTTGCAAGTGCAGGCGTTCGGCCAGACGGGCGCGCCGTTGCAGGACAACGGCTGCCGCAAGGCCCGCGAACGCCACCAAGAGAACCGCAGCTGAAACGGTCATCCAGATTTGCGCCGTGACGGAGCGCATGTTGCTTAACACCACCACGGTCCAGCCCGCGTCCGGCATTTCGAACGATTGGACCAGAAATTCTTGCGCTCCCGCGGCGGAAGCGATCTCGATCAAATTGTGTCCGCTCGTATCCTGTGAGCGAACCAAGGGCAGTTCCCGCAATGGCCGCTCCGCATAGCGGCGCGACGCCTCCGTGCGCGCGATACGCTCGGGCGTGAGCGGCAGAAGGCTGGCATATTGCCAGTCCGGCCGGCTCGTCATGAATACGATACCTTCAGGGTCGTGCACGACGATCTCGTAGTCGCTGCCCTCCCAGGATGCTTCGATCCGGTCAAGATCGACTTTGAATACAGTGACGCCGAGGATCGTGGCGTCATCCTGGATAGGCGCCGAGAAATAGTAGCCACGTTTCAGCGAGGTTGTGCCGAGCGCGAAAAAACGCCCCCGTTTGCCAGCCATCGCATCCTGGAAATAGGGCCGATAGCTGAAATTCTCGCCGACAAAACTGACTGGTGCGTCGAAATTGCTGGCCGCAATCGTGTCGCCGTTTATGTCGATTACATAGACGTCAGAAGATCCAACCAGCGTATTGATAGCCTTCAGATATCCGTTGGCGGTGGAGCGCAACTGAGCATCGTGGGGATCGGTCATCAGTCGCCGAACCTCAATGCGGTCCGAAATCAACGCGGGCAGGGGCTCAAACCGCCGCATCTGACCTTCGAGACCAGCCACTGCAAGCCGCAAAGTTGTTTCTGCGCGCGCTGCGGTCTGGTCAAGGTAGATGCGCGAAGCCAATGGCCACGCAACGCCTGCCACGGCCGCCAGCGCAGCGAACAGCGCCAACAAGAGTTTGGTCCTGCCGGTCAACGCCGTCAAAGCGCCTCCCTTCGCGTTCCGGGCTGAAACTGTCGCACGATTTCGCTGCGGCTAGAAGGCGCTGACATAGAGTCCGCCATCAACGGGGATATTCTGGCCGGTAATATAGCCTGCATGAACGGAACACAGGAAAGCGCAGATCTGGCCGAACTCATCTGCTGTGCCAAGCCGCCTGGCAGGGATTTCGGCTGACAACCGCGCCCGCCGGTCGGCATCGGAGACATCGGCCCCGAATGTGCCTTTGAGCCTGTCGGTATCCAGCTTGCCCGGAAGCATGTTGTTGATCGTTACATTGCGGTCGGCCACGGTGCGCGCCACGCCGGCAAGGAACGAGGTCAGGCCAGCGCGAGCGGCGGAGGAGAGATCGAGGCCGGGGATTGGAACATAGACCGACAGCGAGGTGATATTTACAATCCGCCCGAAACCTCGTTCGGCCATACCGTTGATGACGGCCTGCACAAGTTCGATCGGCGTGACCATGTTTTGCGTCACGCCCGCAAGAATGGCCTGGCGGTCAAGCTCGGTGAACGGACGCCGCGGCGGCCCGCCATTGTTGTTGACCAAAATATCGGGATTGGGGCAGGCCGCCAGCAGAGCCTTTTGCCGCTGAGGGTCCGACACGTCGCCAGCAACGGTCGTGACCTTGACGTCGAACCTGTCGCGTATCTCCTGCGCAGTCCGCTCCAGAACCGCCTGGTCGCGCCCGTTGACGACAATCTCACATCCAGCTTCAGCGAGCGCCATGGCGCATCCTTTGCCGAGGCCGCGGCTTGACGCGCATATGATTGCCTTCTTTCCTTCGATGCCCAGGTCCAATTCGGCCTCCTGTGTCGGTGCTGGTATATGGGGCGTGGCGGAAACGACACTGCCCCTTGATTGCGTATCGGTTTTCGCCGCTCATCGAAAAGCGCAAATCGACAGCCGCCAGTCAAGCAGATATGACGGCGGCCATGCTCAGCAAATCAGCCAGCAGCGCCAAGACCGATCCTGCCCACCCGCGCATTGAAACGCGAGAGGAGGGCGGCGATGTGATTGCGACGCTTTCGGGCAATTGGACAACCCGGCGCATCAGCGCTGTCGACGCCGAAATGCGCGCACTCGAAAAGCGCGTATCGGGCAAGCGCATGGTGGTCGATCTCTCCGGGGTTGGACGCATTGACACGTCTGGCGCATGGTTGCTCGAACGGCTGATCGACGCCAACAGGGCCCGTGGCGTCGAAACGCTGGTGAACGGCCAGAGCAAAGCCGCCGCAACCCTGCTGGACGAGGTGGAGCGCTCAAACAGCGCCGATAGCGATGTGTCCAGCCGAAAACAGCCCAATGTGGTGACGCGCTTTTTTGAAGCGGTGGGCCGTCGCATGTATTCCATCCGCGACGATATGGTCGAGGCGATGTTCATCCTGGGCGCAACCATCCGCGGCGGGCAGATGAAAGCCGGGCGTGGTCACTCGGTCAACGTTACAGCGATTGTGCATCAGATAGACCGGATGGGCGTCGGCGCCATACCTGTTGTCCTTTTGATGTCTGCCATCGTTGGCGCCATTGTCGCCCAGCAGGGCGCATTTCAGCTCAGTTATTTTGGCGCCGATATCTTTGTGGTCGATCTTGTCGGGATCCTGGTGCTGCGTGAACTTGGTGTGTTGATGACGGCGATCATGATCGCTGGCCGTTCAGGCAGCGCCATAACCGCCGAGATCGGCTCGATGAAGATGCGCGAAGAGGTCGACGCCCTGCAGGTCATCGGCCTGAACCCGATTGGCGTTCTTGTGTTCCCGCGGCTGGTGGCGCTGGTCATCGCGCTGCCATGCCTGACGATCGCCGCCAATTTTGCCGCCATAGGCGGCGCCATCCTCGTGACCTGGATCTATTCCGACATCCCGCCAGCGGCCTTTATTGACCGGATGCGCTACGCGATTGACGTCTCAACGATCTTTGCAGGCCTGATCAAGGCCCCGTTTATGGCGCTTATCATCGGAATAATCGCCTCGGTCGAGGGACTTAAGGTTGGCGGCAGCGCCGAGTCGCTTGGCTTGCAGGTCACCAGTTCGGTCGTCAAATCCATCTTTGTCGTGGTTATTCTCGACGGCCTGTTCGCCATATTCTACGCCAGCATCGGATTCTAAGAGGCGTCATGGACACGATGACGCAAACACACAATCAAGCGGCTGCGCCGGACGAGGATATCGTCCTGTCCGCCCGTGACGTCACCGTCGCCTTTGGCGAAAAGGTCATCCTGGAAAATCTCTCGATGGATGTCCATCGCGGAGAAATCCTCGGTTTTGTCGGCGGGTCCGGCACGGGTAAATCGGTTTTGATGCGCACCGTCCTGGGCCTCAACCGCAAACAATCGGGTGAAGTCAAATTGTTCGGAATTGACGTTGATCAGGCGAGCCCGGCTCAGCGCATGCAGATCGATATGCGCATGGGTGTTCTTTTTCAGCACGGCGCGCTGTTTTCGGCCCTGTCCGTGCTGGAAAATATCCAGGTTCCGATGCGCGAATATCTGGATTTGCCCAAAAGGCTGATGGACGAACTGGCGCTGCTGAAAATCGAGATGGTTGGCTTGCCGCGCGATGCTGCGCCGAAGTTTCCGTCTGAACTATCCGGTGGCATGATCAAGCGGGCGGCTTTGGCGCGCGCACTGGCCCTGGACCCGGACCTGGTGTTTCTCGACGAGCCCACATCGGGTCTCGATCCAATCGGCGCGGCTGATTTCGATGAGTTGGTGATCAAGCTGCGCGACACGCTTGGGTTGACCGTGTACATGGTGACCCACGATCTTGACAGCCTGTTCACAGCCTGCGACCGGATCGCCGTTTTGGGCAAGAAGCGCGTCCTCGTCGAAGGAACGGTTGCAGACATGCTCAAGAGTGATGAGCCTTGGGTGAAGTCCTACTTCAGAGGCAAAAGAGCCAGGCAGCTTGACATGTCGGCACGGGGTTAAGGCTGAATGGAAACACGCGCCAACTATGTAATTGTCGGTATCTTCACTATCGCAGCTGTTCTGGCGGCCTTCGGGTTTGTCTACTGGACTGCTGCGCTCGGTGATCGCGGCGAGACAGTTCTGCTGCGTTTCCGCATTCCAGGCTCTGCCTCTGGCCTGGCGCGCGGCAGCGCTGTCATGTTCAACGGCGTACGGGTCGGCGATATCCAGCGCGTCTATATTGATGTGACGAACCCGTCAGCCGCCGTCGCCGACGCAATGGTTGACCGGCTTACGCCGGTGACCCGTTCAACCACGGCGGTTATCGGGCTTGCTGGTCTTACCGGCACAGCCAATGTCGAGATGAACGGCGGCAGTCTTGATGAACCCAATCTCTTTGCAGAGGCGGCCCGGGAAGGCCGTGTGGCGGAAGTTGAAGCCAACCCGTCTGCGGTGACAAATTTGCTGCAGAGCGCCCAACAGATTGCTACACGGCTGGAAAATGTCATTACACAGGTTGAGGGCTTCACCAAAGATGCCCGCCAGCCGCTGACCCAGACTGCCCAGAATGTCCAAAAATTCACCGATGCGCTGGCTCGCAATTCGGACGGTATCGACAAATTCCTCTCTAGCGTCAGTTCGATGTCCGAAGAACTTGCAGGACTGTCCGGCAAGCTGGATAGCGCGGTAGCATCGGTTGACCGCATCCTGAAGTCTGTCGATCAGCAGAAGATCGCATCGATCCTCAACAATGCTGACACGTTTACGAAGAATCTGACTGAATCAAGCAGACAGTTCGATGACATCATCGGCGGCGCCAATGGCGCGCTGACCGAACTTCAGAAATTGCTGGGCTCGGGTGATGCTCAAGGCGTAATGGCCCAGGCGACCGAGACGCTGAAAGCCTATCGACAATTGGCCGACAATCTCAATTCGCGGGCCGGAGTGCTGAATGAGGCAAGCGAAACGCTAAAGGCATACAAGGCCGTGGCAGATAACGTGAACGGACGCATTGGCGGCATTATGGACGGTTTGAGCAGGTTCAGCGGCCCGGGACTTAACAATGTCCAGTCGCTCATTCAGGACACGCGCCGGGCCATCAACCGGATTCAGCAGTCGATCAGCGATCTGGAGCGCAACCCGCAGCGCATCATTACCGGTGGAGACGGTGAAGTCCGCCAGTATGATGGCCGCGCCCGGCGTTGACATCACTGATCTGGAAAGCCAAGAGATTTGAGCGCTTCCGGACAAATGACGGCTCGACAAGCGCCGGGTAGGGGAAAGTTTGTGTTCAAACCTGTACGAGTGGCCTTGATTTGCGCATACGCGGGCACCCTGACGGCATGCGCCGCATTGCTTGGCGGTGGTCCTGCGCCACTCGACACATATGAGTTGAACGCTCCTGATCAGGCGTCGCGCGGTCGCAGCAGCCGGGTTCAGGTCCTGATTGCAGAGCCCTCGGCACTAAAGTCCCTGGATGGCCAGAACGTCGTCATTCGACCGGCAGACGGCTCGATCCAGTTTCTCAAGGGAGCGCAGTGGGCCGACCGGCTCCCGCTGGTCGTCCAGGCCCGATTGGCCGACGCGTTCCAGAAATCAGGCGCCTTTGGCGGCGTTGGGAAGCCCGGCGAGGGCCTCGCTATAGACTATCAGATTGTCACCGAAGTCCGTGCCTTTGAGGTCAACGTTGGCGGTAACGAAGTTGCGCATGTCGAATTGTTCGTACGCATCCTGAACGACCGAAACGGGGTTGTACGGGCGTCAAAGGTTTTCAGGGCTGATGCGGCTGTGTCCGGTAAAGCCAACAAGGACTATATCGCGGGTCTTGATGCAGCGTTTCGTGACGCTGCCGGAGATATTGTCCGTTGGGCCGACTCTCTGATCTGAGTTTTCATCCGTGGCCGTTTCCGGGTCGGAATGACCAGAATATCAGCCGGTTCTCCAGCCTGTTCCACTCGTGAAAAACGCGGCATGACGCCGGGCTTTTCGTAGTGACGATGCGACGTCTGTTCAGCGAAGACGCCCGGCGACATGAGCGATCAGAACATAGATTTTCCCCGCGTCGGAGCTAAGCGCGCGGCGGGCATAGGCCGCATCAGCGCGCGGATCGTCCAGACGGCGCTCAAAATCATCCATGTAGCGATTGGCTGCCGCATGGAAATCAGCATCCAACTTGTATTTGCGCTGTACGTTCTCGAACGTCTCCAGCCCTTTAAGCGTGTACAGCCGACGCGACACCAGATCGCGCTCGCCCATTTCCCGACGTTCAATCAGGTCCGCTAGCGTATCAGCATCTATGGCCCGGACGATGTCGCTCGACAGCGAACGCAAGACCTCTGGCGCTCTGGATGGCTCAGTGGGCCGTTCTGATGGTCTGCGATCCCAATCACGGTGCGTTGATGCATCGCTGGCCAGCGTGCCGCGCAGCGCCAACCCGCCAACGTCGTCGGCGACTGAAGGCGACCGCAAGGTCAATCGCGGCAGATCCTCGTCGGAGCGCTGAGACGGGCGAGGAACAGCGGCGGGTGGGATGGGCTCTACCGAAGCTTGCGCGCCGGACATACGTCCGCCATCGGCCGAGCGGCCTGATTTGGCGACAATTGCAGACAGCTCCTTGAGCGCGCTGATCTGCTCTGCCACTGCCCGGCTGATCGCGCTTGTCGATTCCTTGGCCTCTGCAGGCATGTCGATTACGCCATTACGCAAAGCGGCGCGGGTTTCATCGAGTTCGCTGCGGATAGTCTCCGCTGCGTTGCGAATTTCAACGGTCGCGTCGGCAAAGCGCTGCGTGGCGCCTTCAACGATATCGACCATTGAAGCACGGATCGTCTCAGACGATTCGCGCGCGCGGTTCTCTGCCCGATCCAGCGATCCTTCAAGAATCGATTCGAACGAGCGCATCAGCCGCTCAATATCCTCGGACTTCTTGACGAGACCGACTGCGAGGTCCTCCAGCGCGGTCTGACGATCGCCTAGCGTGTTGACCAGGTTTGTTTGGGCCGATCCAAGAATATCAGACGCACTGGACAGCAGTTTCGAGTGCTCCTCAAAACGGGTTGCAATGCCGGCAACCGCTTTCAACGTCTGCGACGTCATGTCGGTCAGCCGGCCGGTGTTGGATTCCAGCAGGCGAGCGGAACTGGCGAAAGTCTGGGCGGCTCGGTCCGTGGAAACAGCAAAACTCTGCGTCGTTGCGCTAAGCTTGTTGTCGACGGCCCCAAGGCTTTCGCCCGCCAGGCCGATCAGCTCACGCAACTGGCTGTTCGACGCAGTCAAACGGCCGATCAGCCCGTTGGCTTGCTCGGTCAAGGAAGCTTTCGCTTCAGCGACCGCTCCGACAGCCTGATCCGTGCGCATATTGAGCGCGGAGACCAGCGCCTCATTTTCAGCGCGCAGCCGCTCGGAGGCACGATCTGTGGCCGCAGCCATGCTCGCCTCAAGCTCCGTTCCGCCGGCTGCGAAACGCTCGACCAGCGGTCGCGCCTTTTCGTCGAGGATACGGCTGATTTCATCAGATCTGGCCGAGAGTACTCCGGCAAGCTCATTGGTGTTGTCGGCGATAGCGCGGGCCGCGTCATTTGTCGTGCGCGCCATATGCTGACCAACCGCTGCAAAGGTCCGCTCGACCATTTTGGCGCGATCAGCAATTTGCGCTTCACTGGCGGAAATCTGCTCTTTCACCTTCTCACCAGCCGATTCAGCGGAGGCGATCATCCGCTGCTGAGCGGCTTCCAGATCATCGGCGATACGTAGCGAGATTGCATCCGAAGTCGTTGCGAGTTTGTCGCCAGCCTGCGAGAACACGTCAGAAACGTTGCGCGCGTTTTGAGCAATCTGTTCCGCCGTCTGACCAACGCGCTCACTGATGCGTCTGTCTGCCAGCTCGAACAATTCATCCAGTCTGTCTGCGTGCGATTCAAAGACATTTGTTGCCTGTTCGGCGCTCGCGACCAAACGTTCGTCGGCCTTATCGAACCGCTGGTCGAGATCGTTGGTGCGCGCCTCGAGAGACGCATTTGCCTGTTCGGTTTTAAGCGCGATGCGCCGCTCGACAGCCTCAAATACTTTTGCGAGGTCAAGCGTTCTGGTCGACAGCTCGTCAGTTGCCTTGCCGGTCAGCTCCGAGGCGCGCTTTTCAGCATCTTCATAGGCGCTGGCGACATCGGCTGCGCGGGCCGACAACTCGGCCGACGTTTGATGAGTGCGGGCGATGATGCGCTGTTCAACCTCGTCAAAAGTGGCCGAGATGTCTGTTGTACGGGCGCCAAGCTTCTCGGCGCTTGCCTCGATCTGCCGCGACAACTGCTCGTCGGCGTCAAGGAAGACGCGGCTGAGTTCGCCTGCACGCACGGAAAGCGCGTCGGCCGTTTCGCTGACGCGTGCGGCCAGTTGATTGTCCGCGTCGTCGAAAGTCTTGACCAATTCCACTGCGCGTTGCGCGAGCGTGCGCGCGCTTTCGACTGCCCGCGAGACGAGCATCTGATCGCCTTCGTTGAACAGGCGGGTAATTTCGCCGGCCCGCAACTGCAGCGCCTTTGCCGTCTCTTCGTTGCGAACGATCAGTTCCTTGTCTGCGTCCTGGAAGGCGCGGGTGACATCGGCAACCTTTCGCACCATCGCCTGGGCCGTTTCGTCACTGCGCGCCGAGAGCGCGTCGAGCGTCCTGGACGCGCGTTCGGTCAGCTTCGCTTCCGAAGTCTCGAAGGTCGCGGCGATCTCAGCGGCCCTGGTTGTCAGGCTGCTGGCCGTCTCCTCAGCGCGGGCAGCCATGCGATTCGCCGATTCCTCAGCGCGCTGGGTGAGGCGGGTCGACGTTTCGTCAGCCCGCTGCGCCAGCTTCTGGTCAGCCGCTTCAAAGTGAACGGCAATTTCGGAGGCGCGGGCGAGCAGGGCGCTTGCGGTGTGTTCAGCCTGCGCTGTCAACTTCGAGTCTGCATCGGTCAGCGCCTGTGAGGCCGCGCCCGAAAGCGTTGCCGTCAGTTCCAGCACCTTGTCGCGCAGCTCGCCAGCGGCGCGCACCGCACTTTTTTCCAGTACGGAGCGGATGTTCTCGACGCCCGTCGCCATGGCCTTTTGGATGATTTCGGAACGCTGTTCGACCGTTTCGGCATGGCTCCGGAACAGTGAGTCGATGCGCTCGACATCACCACGCAGTGCACTCGATATGTCTTCCCGGCGCGCTGCAAAGAGCTCGACATGTTCCTGCATCTGCGCGTCAAACTGGGTGCGCGCATCAGCGAGGTGACTGTCAATCTGCGATCGGGTCTTTGCGAAGTGCCCGTCGAGTTCTGCGCGCGATTGCGCCAGTTTGAGAAGATCATCATCGAGCGAAGTTGCGATTGCGGCCCGGCTCTCGGCCATCTTGCCGACATGGCCGGTGACCATTGAGTCAACTTCGGCACGCGTTTCAGCGAGGCGGGAGAGGTCCGCTTCAAGCGCGCGGCGCAAAATGTCGCGCCCTTGCGCCAGTTTCTCCACCTGACCGGCGACAAGCCCGTCAATGCTTCTGCGGCTCTCGGCCAGCTTTTGAAGGTCGGTGTCGAGTGCGTCCGCAAGGGCAGCGCGCCCCGCGTCCAGCCGCTCGGAATGCATGGAAACGATTTGGCCCATCCGCTTGTCCAGATCGCTCGCACTATCAGAAAGCTGGGCAAGATCAGTTTCAAGTCCGCGACGCAGCAGGTCTCGACCTTCCGCAAGCTTGGCGGCCTGCGATGTGACCATTCCATCTATGCTCTCGCGCGTTTCGGCCAGCCGCCGCAGGTCCACCTCCAGCGCTTTGGCCAGATGTTCGCGACCCTCAACCAGTTGATCAGACTGCTCTGCAACAAGCTCATGGATGCGCCGTTCGACGTCTCCGACACGATCAGTGATTTTTTGCAGATTGGCTTCCAGCGTTCGCTTGAGGATATCGTGGCCTTCCACCAGGTGGGTTGCCTGCGCCGACATCATTTCATCAATGCTCTGACGCGCTTCCGTCAGCTTTTGCAGATCCACTTCGAGCGACTGGGCAAGCTGGCTGCGGCCGTCGATCAATCGGTCAGACTGCGCCTCGATAATCGCATTGATGCGGCGGTCGACATCTCCAACGCCATCGGCAATTTTCTGCAAGTCGCCCTCGAGCGCCCGCTTGAGAATGTCGCGGCCTTCTGCGAGGCGGGCGGTCTGCGAGGTGACCATGTCGTCGATGCCCTGACGCGTCTCGGAGAGCTTCTGCAGGTCCGCTTCAAGCGCCTCAGCCAGATGCTCGCGGCCCTGGATCAACCGATCCGACTGGACCGAGATGATTTCATTGATACGGCGGTCGACATCGCCGACCCCGTCAGCGATTTTCTGCAAGTCGCCTTCGAGCGCCCGCTTGAGAATATTGCGGCCTTCCGAGAGGCGCGAAACCTGGGCCGAAACCATATCATCAATGCTCTGTCTGGTGTCGGCCAGCTTGCGCAAATCTGCGTCCAGCGCCTCGGCAAGCGCTGCACGGCCGTCAGCCAACTGGCCCGAATAGGTGGCGGCCACCGAATTGATCAACTGGTCCAACTCGTCTCTGTTGTCGCGAATGCGGCCCAGGTCGGCATCCAGCGCGCGACGGAGCAGGTCGCGGCCCTCCGAGAGGCGAGCGGCCTGCGCTGCGACGACTTCATCGATGTTCTGCCGCGTTTCGGCCAGACGCTGAAGATCGGCTTCCAGCGCCTCTGAAAGCGCAGCCCGGCCTTCTTCCAGGCGCTCGACATGCGTTGCGGACGCGCTGGCCACCATCACGTCAACGCTGTCTTTGGCCGCGCGCAGCTTCTCGAAATCGGCCTCCAGAGCCTGCGACAGCACATGCCGTCCGTCGGACAGTGCGCTGACTTGACCGGCCACCAATTCGCCGATCTCCAGGCGGGAATCGGCCAATTTCTGCAGGTCGGCTTCGAGCGCGCGCCGTAGAATATTGCGGCCTTCTGCCAGCTTTTCCACCTGAGCGGCAACTAGACCGTCAATGCTTGAACGGGCCTCCGCCAGCTTTTGCAGGTCAGCCTCCAGAACAAGCGCCAAGGCTTGCCGGCCTTCAGCAAGCTTGTCGGTCTGAACGGAAACGAGATGATTGATCATCTGATCAACTTCGTCGCGGCTGTCCTTGATCTGCGAAAGATCGCTCGACAAAGCCTGACGTAAAGTATCCCGGGCTTCAGACAGTCGCTCGACTTGCCCGTCGACCATCCCGGCAAACTCCTCGCGCAGTCCGGCGACCGACGCCAGGTCAGCTTCAAGAACACGCGAAAGCGCCGAGCGCTCGCGCTCGATCCGGCTTGCCTGTTCCGACACAAGACCAGACACGGCCTTCTCGAACTGGTCACGGCCCTCGCCAATGGCGCGCAGATCGTCGCCAAGTTGTTCGGTCAGGATGCGGCGGCCTTCCTTGAAGGCGTCCACCTGGGCGGCGATGAGCCGGCGCACCTCGTCTTCGCCGACAGCCTTTGTATCGGTGAGTTTCGCAAGATCGACATCGAGCGCGCGCGACAACATCTCGCGGCCCTCCGCCAGCTTCGCAATCTGGTCTGTCGCAAAGCGCTGAAGCTCGCTTTCTACTTCGAGGCGCGCATCGGCGATCTTGCCAAGATCTGCTTCGAGTGAGCGGACAAGGATATCACGACCCTGACTGAGCTTGCTGATCTGGTCGGACGCCATGCGCTGAATTTGCTGTTCGAAATCGGAGCGCGCATCAGCAACCTGAGCAAGGTCGGTCTCCAAAACGCCCGAAAGCGCTGAGCGACTGCGCTCGAATGCCTCCATCTGATTGCTGGTGAGCTGGTGCAATTCCAGCTGCATTGAAGCCCGGGCTTCGTTGACCTTGACCAGATCGGCGTCGAGCAATTCGCTCATGCTGGTGCGGCTTAGCTCGTATTGCGTGGCCTGTTCGATGGTCAGCCGATTCAATTCCTCCTGCATGGAGGCGTGTGCTTCGTTCACCTTGTTTAGATCGCTGTCGAGCGTTTCCAACAGACTGGCGCGGCCAATCTCGAACTGCGCCGCCTGATCGGCGACTAACCGCGCCACATCGTCCTGCATCGCGAGACGGGCCTGCTCAACGGCATCGAGGTCGTTGCGCAGCGCGTCAATGAAAGTGGTCCGGCTCTGATTGATGCTGTCCGCCCGTTCGCTTGTCAGGCGGGACACGTCGTCCAGCATACCTGCGCGAACTTGCTCTACCGCGTCGAGATCATTGCGCAATGCATCGATAAACTCCGCTCGGCTGGCGCTGATGCGCCGCACGTGCTCGTCTGTGAGACGCGTAACACCGTCCTGCGTTTCGCTGCGCGCAAGATCCACTGCCGCAAGATGGCTTTGCAGTGCATCCACAAACCGGGTGCGGCTGCCTTCCATCTGCTCGACGTGATCGGAAGTGATCTGGGCAATGTCGCTATACATCGTATTACGGACCTGCTCGACTGCGGCGAGGTCGCTTCTCAACGTTTCGGCGAACTGCGAACGGCCAAGATCAATTCTCTCCGACTGCTCACGCGTGAGGCGCTGGATTTCGGTTTCCATCGCTGCGCGTGCGTCCACGATCTTGCCAAGATCCGAATCGAGAGCGCGGGTGAGGATGTCACGCCCTTCAGCAAGTTTCTCGACCTGGGCCGCAACAATACCGTCTATGTTCTGACGGGCATCTGACAGCTTCTGCAGGTCTGACTCGAGGGCGCGGCGCAGGATGTCGCCCCCCTGCGCCAGCTTCTCAACCTGGCCGGCCACCAGGCCATCAATGCTTGAGCGGCTTTCAGCGAGATTGTCGAGGTCCGTCTTAAGGGCGTCTGCGAGATGTTTGCGCCCGGCGGCCAGTTCACGCTCCTGCTTTTCCAAAGCAGTCGTCATTGCCTGATCAATTTCAGTCCGCTTTGCCTCCAGTCGCTCAAGATCATCCTGCAAGGCGACCGCCAAAGCCATGCGCCCGCGTTCCAGCCGCTCGCTCTGATTTGCAATCAGACCGTCAAATGTCTCCGCCAATTCCTCACGGCTGCGTGCGACTTTGTCCAGATCCGCTTCCAGCGCCCGACGCAAGAGATCACGTCCTTCGGCAAGCCGAGATACATGCCCTGTTACAGAATTATCAATAGATTCACGTACCTGAGCTAGATTTTCAAAGTCATTCGTAAGGGTTTCCGCAAGCCGCGCGCGACCCTCATCCAGACGCTCGATCTGCGCATTCACCGAAATATCGATCAGACGGCGCGATTCCTCGACACGTGACAGATCATCATCAAGCGCCTTTGCGATCTGAGCGCGACCGTCACCCATTGTTCGTGCATGGATGGCCATGGCGTCTTCTATCGTCGCCCGCTCTTCCGCCAAACGGTGCAACTCGTCCTGGACTGCCATAACGATCCGGTCGCCGCTGGCGCCCAGCAGGCGAACCTCCTCTGCAGCGGCTGCGGCAACTTCGGCCCGTGCCTGTGCGAGCCGGTCAAGATCCGCTTCCAACGCCTGGGACAGATTGGCTCGACCCGCATCGATCTGGGAAGCGAGCGTATCACCGCTCCGTTCCAGCATGCGGGCGGCTGAAGCGACGAGTTCATTGATCTGCGCTTGCGCCTCGTGCACACGCTCTTCGATCATTCGGGACACATCGCTCGAACCGGTCTGGAATGTGGCAGCGATTTCACGGCTGCGGTCGACAAGATTTTCATTGATCTGGCGCGCGCGCGCCTCGAGCACCGAATTCAGGCGTTCCGTTCCGGAATCCAGAGCGTCGGCGCGGGTCTCAAACTCGCCAATCAAGGATTGACCTCTCTCGGCGAGAGTATTTTCAATATCCTGCAGGCGCGTGCTCAATTCACCGTCAAGCGCGGTCGACGCATCGCCAAGCACCGAAACCATGCTGCTGGTTCGTTGTTCGAGCATTTCACTGAGTGAGCGCGTCGCAATGTTCGCAGAATCGGTCAAAGCCGCAATGCGCGTATCCAGAAGGGACGCGAAAGCTTCACCGGAAGTAGAGATGCGGTCCGTAATGGCGGCCATACGCTGATCGATGGCCTCGGAGATCGATCCGCCGCTTTCGTTCATCCTGATGATAAAGTCATCGGCCGAGCGGTTGATCGTCATCGTAAGACCGGTTGACGCGCTGGCGATCCTGTCATGGATGAGTTCTGATGCGTTGCCGAGTTCCTCCCGCAACATTTCATGCGCGCCCGAGATTGATGCGCGCACGCGCTCGGAGTGACCAACGACAGCCTCACGTTCAGCGCCGAGTCCATCAACCAGTTGACGCATGCGGGACTGATTGTCGGAATAAGACCGCTCAAGTTGATGAACTTCGTTTTGCACCAACGTTTCAAGTTCGGCGGCCCGCGCCAGCGTGCGTTCGATACCTTCACCCATTGCCGCCACCTCACGGCGTACGGCCTGTCCGACGGTCATGACCCGATTCTGCGCCGTCGATTCCGGATCGACAAGACGCATGGCCAGTTCGGTCATGGACTCTGTTGCAACGCGCATCTCCTGCGCGCGCCGCACCATAACCGCGAACGCCCAGAACAGAACGATTGGCAACACGGCGCCGAGAACCAGCGCTATGGCCGCCGGGCTGGCGAGAAGTTTGGCGACCGTGTCAATCTGGAAGAGGGCAGGTCCGATCAACGCGCTGCCTAAAACATAGGCTCCAAGAGCCCAGCCAAGGCTCAGGAACGCCACCACCCAATAGATTGCGTTTGAGCCGCGCCGGTTCAGCCGTGCGACGATGTCGCGATAGTGCTTCTGGCGGTCGTCATTGGCGGCTGTGAAACCGGAAGGCTGCAGCGGCGCCTGGGCCGTTTCGCTGCGGCCCTGGCGCGCAATGTCCTCGGCTGCCCGCGATATCTGTTGCTCGAGCTCTAGAGAGCTGGTTGACGAAACAGCGTCATTCTGATCGAGTTCAGCCTCGATCGCCTGCTCAAGTTGAGTCGCAACATCTTTGTCGAACTTGTTGCTAGAGCGAACTTTTTTGGCCATTTTGAAGTTCCTGAAGTCAACGCGAACGCAATTTACGGTCTAAGGCTGCTGGTGAGCTTGAAGCCCTATAGCGGGCACTTATATCGTAATGACAGTGCAGGATAAAAGAAACCTCCATTCGTGCGCATGTATAAAAGTTTAAACATAAGGTTAACGCCAAGCGCGCGTATCTAGAAAAATCAGTAGGTTTGTGGGCGTTTGTTCATCACAATGGTGAGTTAACCCCTTGTCCACCGCTCCACGATAGCCTGTGACCAGCTGCTTCAGGAGTTGGGTTCATGTCCGTACTGGTTTCTATGAAAAGGCCCGGTGCGGATGAGTTGCGGCCGATGCAAGGCAAACGGCCCATCGATATGGCGCACCTAGTTAAACAGACTATGGGAGACCGGGCGCTGGAACAGGAAGTTCTCACCCTCTTCGCAAGGCAAGCAGCGGCGGTGCGCGACCAGATGGCAAAGGCCGATCCTCGGGAAAGGACCTTTCTGGCCCACACGCTTAAGGGATCCGCGCGCAGCATCGGGGCATTTGCGCTGGCTGACTGTCTCGCACAGATAGAGTCTCATCCGACCGAAACGGCCGGATTGGGCCGTCTCCCGGACCTTGTCGATCAGGTCAGGAACTTTATTGCGGCCATACACCGCTGACAGGCAGCGCCGGGCGCAGTTGACTTGGCCGCACGAGTAACTATGTCCGCGCTGAAAGACAGGCGCGTGAAAACCCATGACCAAGATCACCTACATCGCCAATGATGGGACCCGTTTTGACGTCGAGGCCGGAAACGGCTCGACCGTTATGGAAAACGCCATCAAGCAGGCGGTTCCCGGCATTGAGGCCGAATGTGGCGGCGCGTGCGCCTGCGCGACTTGCCATGTGTATGTCGATGAAGCGTGGACCGAGTTAGTCGGCGAGCCCGAGGCGATGGAAGAGGATATGCTCGACTTCGCATATGATGTCAGGCCAAACTCTCGATTGTCTTGTCAGATAAAGGTTCGCCCCGAACTTGACGGACTGGTCGTGACTGTGCCGGAACGGCAGGGATAGCGTGACGGAAGCAAGCGCCGCGATTGAGACAGATGTCCTGATCATCGGTGCGGGTCCGGTCGGGCTCTTTGCCGTATTTCAACTCGGACTGTTCGACATAAAATGCCATCTGGTCGACACGCTGGATCAACCCGGCGGCCAGTGCGCAGTGCTATATCCAGACAAGCCGATTTACGACATTCCGGCCATACCTTCCATTTCCGCCGGGGATTTGGTCGAGCGGTTGAT
>Ga0209573_1002866_pt1 | contig 20500 bp, 20 predicted proteins | sample TNRBio252014_DNA_FD_185870 | JGI IMG/M metagenome (GOLD analysis project Ga0209573, IMG submission 185870) | Wastewater treatment Type I Accumulibacter community from EBPR Bioreactor in Madison, WI, USA - TNR Reactor_6/25/2014_ DNA (SPAdes)... | ecosystem: Engineered > Bioreactor > EBPR >...
ATGTTCCACCTCTACACGCACGCTTTCTTCAAGGCGATGCTCTTCCTCGGCTCCGGCGCGGTGATTTATGCCTGCCACCACGAGCAGGACATCTGGAAAATGGGCGGCCTGCGCAAGCACATGCCGGTCACCTTCTGGACCTTCACCATCGGCACCGCCGCACTGATGGGCGTGCCATTCCTCAGCGGCTTCTGGAGCAAGGAAGCCGTGCTCGGCGCGGCCTTTGACAGCGGCTGTCGCGCCCTCTTCCTGGCCGGTGCGGCCACGGCGGCGCTAACAGCGTTCTACATGACGCGACTGCTCATTGTGGCCTTCTTTGGCAAGCCCCGCACCGATTCTGCGCATCACGCCACTGAAGCTCCGATGGTCATGATCCTGCCGCTGGCGATTTTGGCGATCTTCTCCGTGCTCTCCGGCTACGACGTGCTCGCTGCTCCATTGCAGGCCATGAAACCGCCGCACGTCGAAGGTCATCAGACCGTGCTGTTCGCCTCGCTCGCCGCCCTCATCCTCGGTGCTGGAGCTGCCATCTATCTTTACCGCGGCAAGGACAAGGACCCCGTCAGCATCAAGCTCTTCGCCAACAAGTTCTACTTCGACGAGATCTACGCCGTCATCGTTCGCGTCTGCCAGGACCGCGTGGCGTGGATCGTCACCGCTCTGGAGCGGGTGTTTGTCGATGGCATCGTCGCCCGCCTGCCTGCGGCGATCATCGCCCGTCTCGGAGCCGCCACCCGCATGCTGCAGGGCGGTCATCTGCAAGGCTACACCTTCCTGCTGGGCGGCGGAGTCATCGCCGTGGTCTATCTCCTTGTGTTTGTGCTGCCCCGCCTCGGCCATTGATGGAATAATTGAATGAGCGTTCTTGAAATCATCATCGCACTCCCGCTGCTGGCCGCCCTCGCGGTCTGGCTCGGTGCGCCCGCCCGTGCCGCCTCTCTCGGTGCCACGTTCGTCAATCTGGCGCTCGTGCTCTACGCCACCGTGCAGTATGCCGCCAAACCTGCCGGCCTCGCCTTCACCAACGCCCGCGTGGTGCTCGAAAATCCCGCGATCAGCTTCGCCGTCGGCGCGGATGGTGTCTCGCTCATCCTAGCGCTGCTTACCTCGCTGGTGATGCTGGCCGCCGTGTGGCAGATCGAAGACCGGCCCAACATTTTCTACATCTCCTCGCTGCTGATCGGCGGCGGCGCGATGGGCGCGTTTCTCACCACCGACGTTTTCTTCATCTACGCCTTCCATGAGCTGGCGCTGATCCCGACCTTCCTCATGATCGCGCTGCATGGCCGTGCCGATCCCGCCGTGCGGAAGGCCGTCGCCTGGAAAGCCACGATTTACCTCGGCGCGGGCAGTTTGGTCCTCCTCGCCGGTCTAGTGTGGGTCGTCCTTGAGTTCAGCGGCGGCTCCAAGCTCACCTTTGATCTCGAAGCGTTGCGCAATCAGGCCCAGCTCACGCCGCTGCCGGTGGCCAAGCAGGCGCAGATCTTCTTTGTGCTGCTGCTCGGTTTTGGCACGCTCGTCAGCCTCTTCCCCTTCCATAGCTGGGCCGCTCCGGCCTATGCCACCGCCCCGACTCCGGTTGCCATGCTGCACTCCGGTGTGTTGAAGAAATTCGGCCTCTACGGCCTCATCCGCATCGCCTTGCCGCTGCTGCCGCAGGGAGCGCAGGTCGAGTGGGTGCAGAACGCGCTGCTGCTCATGCTGCTGGGCAACATCCTCGTCATGGGCCTCGTCACCATCCATGCGAACCGCCTCGACGACACGCTCGCCAATTCCAGCGTGATGCACATGGGCTACATCTTCCTCGGCCTCGCCGCCGGCACCGAGATCGCGCTCAAAGGCGCGGTGCTGCTGATGTTCGCGCACGGCGTGTCCATCGCGCTGCTGTTTGGCCTCTGCGGTCGCATGCGCAACCAGCTTGGCACCTTGGAATACAACAAGCTCGGCGGCCTTGCCACCCACGCGCCTGCTTTCACCGTTCTGTTCGCTTTTGGAGCCTTCGCCAGCATCGGTCTGCCGGGTCTCGCCAACTTCGCAGGCGAGGTGATGGTCTTCGCGGGCAGCTTCACCGAGTTCAAGGCCGGAGAGCTTTCCAATCTGCACTGGACCGTGATCCTCGCGCTCTGGGGCGTCGTGATGAGCGCCGTTTACATGCTCCGCGCCTACCGCAACATTTTCCATGGCAGCGCCAGCACCGGCCTGTTCATGATCGACCCCGCTTTCTCGCAGCGCCTGCCCTTCATCCTGCTCGCCGCCACGCTGCTCGTCACCGGCTGCTGCCCCTGGCTGCTGCTCAACCTCATGAAATCCGCGCTGTAAGCCCCTGCCATGAGCGTTTTCACCATCGAAGCCGGTCTCGCCCTCCTCGGGCTCGTTCTTCTGCTCGTCGAGGCCTTCAAGCCTGACATCGCCCGCCGCACCCTCGGCCTCACCGCCATCGCAGGCACCGCGCTGGCTTTGGTCATGCTTCTCGTCGTGAGGCACGACACCGCCAGCCTGCCCAGCTTCATGCAGCCGTGGCATCAGCTCGACACGCTCGCGCTGTTCTACAAAGGCTTCGCCCTTGTCATCACCTTGCTCGTGCTCTGGCTCACGCTGGAGTGCGCGCCTTACCTCACGCGCTTCACCGTCGATGGCAAACTGGCCGAGATGTTCAGCCTGCCGCTCATCGTCTGCTCCGGTATGATGTGGATGGCCTCCGCGCGTGATTTGGTCACCGTTTTCGTCGCGCTCGAACTCGTCACCGTCAGCTTCTACGTCCTCGTCGCTTTCGCCCGCAAAAGCGCCTTCAGTCTCGAAGCTGGTGTCAAATACCTCATCCTCGGCGCTCTCTCGACTGGCATCCTCGTCTATGGCATCGCCTGGATCTACGGGGCCACCGGCACCATGAGCTTCGACGGCATCGCCAAGGCGCTCGCCAATCCCGCCACCAGCAAATCCACCGCACTGTTCGGTGCGGCGCTCATTCTCTGCGGCCTCGGCTTCAAGGTCGCCGCCGCGCCCTTCCACATGTGGGTGCCGGATGTGTATCAAGGCGCGCCGACTCCCGTCACCGCCTTCCTCTCCGTCGGATCAAAAGCCGCCGGGTTTGTCGTCCTCACCCGTGCGTTGGATGCCTTCCTCGCCACCGGCTCGGTCATCAGCACCGAGATCCAGGCCTTCCTGCTCGTCATCGGCTCCCTCACCGTGCTGCTTGGCAGTCTTCCCGCCATGTTCCAGACCAGCGTGAAGCGCCTGCTCGCCTACTCCAGCATCTCGCACGCCGGTTACCTGCTGCTCGCCCTCGCCTGCCGCGAAACCGCCCGCTTTGACCTCTCCTCCGGCGGCATCGTCGCCTTTTACCTCGCCACCTACCTGCCCATGACCGTCCTCGGCTTCCTCGGCCTCGGCCTCATGCGCGCCAACGGCCTTGGCGAGGACATCAAGGACTTCACCGGCCTCGCCAAGCGCAATCCGACGCTGGCCTTGTTCATGACGGTTTCCTTCGCCTCCCTCGCCGGTTTGCCGCTCACCGCCGGGTTCATCGGCAAGCTGTTCGTCTTCCTCGGCCTCGCCGACCACGGCTACTGGGGTGCCCTCAGTTGCGCCGTCATCGCCGCCGCCGCCGGTTTCTACTACTACTTCAAGACCATCCTCGCGATGTACACCACCGAAGGCGTCGAAACCACCACGCTGACCCTCAGCACCGCCTCCAAAGCCGTCGCCGGAGTCCTCGCCGTGATCATCCTCATCCTCGGCGTCTATCCCAAGCCGCTGCAGAAGATGTTGATGCCTGCCAGCGAAGCCGTGGCTGTGAAGTGACCGTCAAATCAAAGCCGTGCAGGCTTGGTTCAGTGCTTATCGCCCGGAAGAGGCGGCGGGTGTTTCCGGAAATCTTCTTTTGTCACAAGATCTTTCGAGGCGTCCAGCACACCTTCCATCTGGAACTCGATGGGACGCTCAATGGCGTTGTGATAGACGGCGGCAGTCGCACCGGAACGGTAGATGCCCAGTTTGCGCAGCCATTTCAGAAGGGTGGACTCCTGTTTGGCCGCAGGGAAGGCGGCACCGCAGGCGGAGCAGAAGGAAGCGTTGTCTTCAACAGCTTGATGACACGAGGTACAGGTTTTCATGGTGGGGTGAATGGTTGATTTCAGGAAAGGCGGTGGCCGCACGAGCCGCAGAATTTTTCACCTGCGTGAACCGGCTTGCCGCAGCCCGGGCAGAAAGGGGGCGCTTGGGGCACCTGCACCGGCTTGCCGCAATCGGCGCAAAAGCGTGCGCCATCCACCACGGCAGCCCCGCACGCAGGGCAGAAGTGAGCGGGCAGGCTGCCAGACGGCGCAGGCTTGCTCGCTGCGGCCTTCGCCGGTTGGGCGGGCCATGAGGCGAGCAGTTTTTTCACCGCTTTCATCATGGTCAGCATCAACTCTTGTCCGCCTGTTCTCCCGAATTTCACCGTCTCGCCCAGCGGCGGACATTCGAGGGTCCACAAGCCGGACAGGGTGCGGATGAGGCCCACATGCAGGCGGTTCAGGCCCTCAGGATCGTCCAGATGCAATGAGAACAGCCCCGACACCACGGCGGCGCTCCACTCGATGGCATGTGGCTGGATGGTTTCGGCGAACGACCATTCATCGTCGCCGACACGGATCACCCAGCCGAGCAGGGCGAGTTCATTTAAACCTCGACGTGTTTGTTCAAGGCTGCCTCCCGTGGGATCTTGTGGCAGCAAACGCCGGATGAGACCGGTGAACCAGCGGGCATCCTGAGTCATCAGGCCGGTTTTGACGGCGAGAGCGATGCTCGCGGTGGTGGCGCTGGAAACGGGATAGGCCTCCCGCGCGATGAGCGCCTCCAAGCGGGATTCTTTGACGGCATCCACCAGTCCACAGCAGGCTGTGAGTGCCGTGAGGCTCATGGTGACGGCTGCATCCTGCACGGGCGGAACAGTGTCCAGCGCCAAACCATCCCAAAGTACCTGGGACCAAACGCTGGCGCCTAGCGAAGGCACAATCTCGAACGTGCCGTCGGATGCGCGGGTGCAGCCGACGAGATGATCGCACGTGGCCGGAGCGCCAAAGGCCTGGAGATAGACCACGTTGTCACTGGTCCCGGCAGAGGTGACGAGCGCAAGCTTCGGCGTGGACAGGGTGCGGGCGATGGGTTCCCACACAGCACGCTGGCGGGTGATCGTTTCTGGCAGGCTGGCAGAGGAGTCTGACGACGTGGAGGTTCCAAGACTTTGCAGCGGTGAAAGCACGCCGAGTTCACCTGGCAGGGGGCGCAGGAGTGCCGCGAGCTGCCCGGCGGTAAGAGTGAGGTTCGAAGCGGTTGTTTGCATGGCGATGCGGGTTGGGCGTCAGGGCGATTTGAGAAAACCTTCAAGAAGATCCAATGCCTGCTGCTGCGCGGCTGGAGGGAGTTTTTCCAAAGCGGCGGCATTCTTCACGAGTTTGGCAATCGGTTCCGGCAGCGCCTGACCGGTGAATTTTCCGGCAATGTTGCCGATGGTTTTCACATTCTTTGCCCCCTGCCGGAGTTTTTCGTTCATGGGCAGGCCGGCCGTCTCCTCGAAGTGTTTCGCGGCCACGTCGGCGTGAATCTCCTGCGCTTTTCCCGCCGCCTCGGCCGGGTTGCTTCGGTCAAAGAACTTCCGGTCACCATTCAGCAGCGGATCTTTGCCATCGAGGCTGTGCTTGAACTGGCCGGTTTCATTGTCGAACACATCGAGCCGCCCCTTGCCGGTGCCCTTGTAGCTTTCCACAAAGTCTTTTCCCGTTTGTGATTTGAGCGCGCCTTGAGCTTTGCCATCGCCATAGCAGTTGGCCTTCAGGTCCTCGGCGTTCAGCTTGCCACCGCTCACTTCATTCACAGACTTGCGATAGTACTCCGGGAACGTTTCCTCCACCTTGTTGCCCAAGGCGGTGCCGTCGCCACGAGCGTTGAGGTCAATGTCGGAACGCCCGGGTTTGTAGTCGCTCCGCCGCCAGGCATGACTGCCGGTGTTTTCGATGCCTTCGAGGTGTCCACGCAGTTCGGGATGCTCCGCCAGCATGTTTTTAACGGCCTGCTGCTGGGCGCGGAGGTGCTGGTCATAGCGCACGGCATCCGCGACCTTCTTCGCTTCGGGTGTGAGATACTTGGGATCCGTCTTGAGCGCATCGACGCCCTTCTGATAAGCCGCGTTGGCGTCGTCGAGCAGGCGGTCGCCTTTGACGAGACGTGAATTGAACTCTGGGCCGGCTTTGGCGGCGGCTTCGTTGATCTCGCCGATTTTGCGTGCGGGGTGGCCCGGTGGCAGTTTCGCCAGTGCCGCCTGCTCGGCTTCGCGTCCCACGGTCTGTCCGGTGCCCCAGACACGCTGCCCGGTGGTTTCCGCCGCCTTGCCAAAGATGCCGGTTTTCAAGTCGTCCGCTTTGTCGAGGAGGTTCTTCACGGTCTTCAGCTCGCCCACAGCACCCAGCGCCTTGCCCAAACCCTCGCCCATGGCCGCCTCCAGTTCGAGTTTGGCCACACCTTGGAGACGTTCGGACAATCGCTTCTTGGGATCGACAATGGACCCGACCATTTGATCCGCCGTGCGAGTGACAAACTCCACCGCCGCCAGCGGATCGCCTCCGGCGCTCAGCACCATGTTCGTGGTGTCGATGGGATGAGCGACGGCATGCCAGCCGGCCTTGCCTACCATGGCGATGCCTTCGGCCATTCCGGTGGCGGAGTGCAGCACCGCCTTGCCGGCGTTCAAATAGGTTTCGCTCTTGCCGACGCCTTCCTTCACGTCATCCCAAAGCTGGCCGACATCCTTCGTCACACTGCTGCCAAACTCACCCCACACGTCCGTGGAAGCGATGTCGGCGATGCCGCTGCGCGTGGTGTCCTCGACTCCCTGCATGAAGGTGTCCACCACATCCGCCGTCTGCACGCCTTTCATCGACTCTGCTTCGAGCGCTTCCAGCTCCGCATGCTTTTGCTCGATTTTGCGGAGACGCTCGGCTTCGAGATTCTGCTGCTGGATCTGCTCCAGTTTCGCCTTGGAGTCGAGCCAGGCATCGTAGGCTTGCTTGACGTCTTCGGATTGTCCGCGGTTCAGTTCGCGAGCGCGGGCCATGAGGGCCTCACGTTCAGCTTCGTCCTCCGGCGTCACCCAGCCATGACGGTTGGTCCACTTGAGGCCCTGCGCCTGTTTGCTGCGCATGTCCTCGAACTCCTCCTTCTTCATCCACACCGGCCCGCCCTCGTCCCACGGCGGTTGATACCACACTTTGCCATCCTGTTCGGTGCCGGGTCTCGGCGGCCAGGTGGTGTCTGCTGGTGGCGGCGCGCCAGGGATCGGCGGTGGCGTGGTACTTGTGCCTGGCGGGATCGGCGGGGGAGGGGCCGCCGGAGGTGTGGTCGTGACGACGGCTCCCCCAATGATCCCCATGACGGCGGGCCGGGACGCGGTCGCTTTCAGAGTGGCCAGTTCAGAGTTGTAGCAGCTGACATCCGGACTGGGGCGCCAGTGGAAGGCAGGCCACTCGAGGATGGGCGCGACGAACCTGACTCCGGTGAAGGCCGTGACCATCGCACCCACCATGCTGCCGAGAAGCCCGGCTGCGCCCGTCCAGGAATCGATGGGAAGCGGGGTCGCACCGTCCGCGTGGGCAGTCGCCCGCTTCGCCCAGATTTTCCGGAAGAATGAGATCGCAAAATCCCGTCCAATGCGGGAGACCAGTCCCGGCATCACTCCCATCCAGACGGTGATGCTATAAGCGGCGATGTATCCCACCAGGGCACCCATGTAATTCGGGTGCGACCAGGTCATTGCGCCGTAGATGTCGGGTTTGACCAGCTTCTGCACGAGATCGGCGGCACCGAAAACCAGACCACTGAGACCCCCGAGGAAGGGATTGAAGCAGGAGATGAGGGTGAGGAGAGGAAATACGGACAGATCGGTGCCGATGTGGCCGTTGGGAGAGGTCAGAATGCCCCGGAAAGCGAGAAGGGTGATCGAGAAGGCGAGGATGACGGGCGATCTGGTGCGGAGTGACTCCACTTCGAGGTACTTTTCAAACCTCCGCAGGAAGGGGAAAAGCCGGAGCGCCAGGCTGGCGATACCCCGGACCGGACCAGCAACGATCAGGCAGATTCTTTCCACATCCTTCCAGAACGGGAGGCCGGTAAAAAACCGCGCGATGCTGACCTGGGCCTGAACCAGGAACTCATAGAGTCGCTTGAGGAAAAGCATCATGAGAGGTCGGAATGTTAGAATGGGCCGATGCCCCACTTGCGTCCTTGGGCGGCCTCGAGGACTTCGGGTTTGCGCGCGAGATGGCATTCCGCGCAGAGGGAGGAACGGGTTCCCTTGGCCTCGAGCAGTTCGTTCAGTTGGGCGGCCAGTTTGCCCGCCTCGACCGCCGCTTGATCGTGACGAACCCGGAGGATTTCTTTTTCCCCCGAAAGGACCGCCGCCTCGTGGAGGTCATGAGTCCTCACGCCAAGGGAGGGAGGGGTGAGCATCATGAAGAGGCGGTTGAGTTCCCGGGGGGCGCCGGCGGGATCAACGAGCGAGGAACTGAACTCCACGGGTCTCCCGTTGAAGAGGAGAAGTTCCGACGATCCGACAGCCGCAGTAAAGGGAGTGAGGGGCGCGGGCCGCAGCAGCGTATCCGCGAGGTTGACTCCGGCGAAGGCAAGAAGGAGGAAGCAAACCGCCACCGCCCGATGGAAGAGGGCGGTGGAGAGGGATCGCCGGCGCGAACAGAGGGAGCACGGTTCCGCCGATCTCCCGTCGAGATCTTCCGGATCGCGTGCGGGATGCATGAGGCATCCCTGCTGGCGGCAGTGAGGCAAGCCCTGGAGATGACCGCTCTCGTGACGGATGACGTTCTCCAGCCGCAACTGCGCCCGGATCGGATCCGGGTGCCCGAGACGGAAGGTGGAAACGATGCTGATCTGCTTGTCACGGTCGGCATAACCGAAGAGCGACGCGCATCCATCCTGCGCCAGATCGAGTCCCGTGAGAACCACGAGGGGCCGGAACTCCCGGAGCGATTCGTTGCGATCAAGGCTGGCGATCAATTTCTCCACGAGCACACGACCCTCCGCCCCTGTCGCGTCGTCGGGCAGGGGCGTGTCCGGCGCGGCGAGCCAATCGGGATGCGCCGATCCCAACTGCTGGGGAGAGGTGCCGTCTCGAAGGTATGTGAGAAACAAGCTCATGGCAGGATCTGGCGATCAGCATGAAGCGTCCCCACTTGGCTTCAGGCCCATGACAAGCCGGCCTTCATGACTTCCGGGCGGCAGGCTGGCGATCATTTTCACATGCAGCATCAGCACGCGCCAGACGCCCTGTTCCTTCACCAGCACAAACTCTATTTCCGCCCGGTTCCCGGAGGCATCGCTCAGCTCACCGGTCACCGCCCCCATGTTGTTCTCGAAGTTGCGGGTGTTGATCTTGAAGCTGGTATGGCGCGAAAGGATGGGGAACTGGGACACCACCTTGTTGAACTGAGTCAGGCTGGTTTCCTTCCGCAGCCCGGAGGCGGCCAGCTCATAGGCCTCGCGCGTTTCTCCGCGCTTGAGCAGCGCCAGATAGTCCTCCGTGGCCTTCACCAAATCACCCGTCAGACTGTTGGCCAGCAGCCAGAGGCCGATGAGTAAAACCATCCCCAGCAACGCCACGGCTCCGGTGATGATGGCGGCAATGGCACAACCGGAGAGCCGTTTTTTCACGTGAGCAGCCGGTTGGATCGGCGGGGGCGCTGTGCCGACCACCGGCGGCGGAGCATGGGGGGCTGGCAGTGCGGTCTGCGTCTCGCCACAGGCCGTGCAGAAGTGCGCTTCATCAGGAAGCTGGGCGCCGCATTTGGTGCAGAATTTCATGGTTGCAGGCGGATGACTGGCCTTAGCCTAGGCTCAACTGTCTCCATGTCTCCGCCGATCTTGCCGTTCCCTTGTCCTGCCTTGCAGCGGCATTTGGGATGATGGTCATGACGAATCAGGTCATGGCGAAATTATTGACTTGAATGGGTCCCAGCGGTTAAAACCGCCTAGCCGTTCCCTTCGCAAATCAAGCGAGAGGAGCTCTGTCCAGGAAGTGCCGCGAGAGTGATGGGCTCTGGGGACGGTGAGCTTGAACACCACAAACCTCAGCAGAGGATCACTCTTGCCAAGATCAGGAAAATGGTTCCTTCCAGGGAAACGCCCCGTCGAATCTACGACAAATCCGACGCCAGCACCGAGTTCGCGGCTCGCAGCGCCAATTCCTTCGCCTGCGCGATCACGCGCACGGGCGTGTTGTCGAACATGTAGGCATGACAGCTCGGGCATGTGACCGCACGCGTCACCACGATGGAACCGCAGCCTTCGCAGACTTTGTACTGCTCGGGATGGGTGGCGATCTTCTCCGCCTGCTTCAGACGTGAGTCTGGTTTGTGCTCGTGCGCGCTCATGAGACCGCGCATGCTACGGCGCGCTCCGCCATGCGCAACCCCAGCAATGCCAAACTTGTGCTGAATTTTGCCGTTGCTTTGCGAATGTTAAGCAGTCGCATGAGAGGCGTGCTCACGCACGCCGCCACCGTAGCGGATGGCGTCAGCCTTCCGCCGAACGTCTCTGAGGCACTCAGCCCAAGCCTTCGACGCTCCACCCATCACGATACTTCCGCGTGAGCTGAGCGTTCAGCTCCGGCTTGTTCGTCACCTTGCCAGCGGCAGCATCCCATTCGATCCAATCACCCGGATTGCGCTCGGAAAGCACACCGAGCAGCACAGCCTCGGTCACAGGACAACCGTAGGTCGGCAGATCGGTGCTGGCTTTTTCACCCTTCATGCAGGCATCGACCCAGTCGGTGTAGTGATTGGCGATTCGCGTCTTCGGGTAGGTGTGGCCGGTGAATTTTTCCTCAGGCACCAACCACGGGCGCTGGCTGTGAGGTTTGAAAATGCCGCCGTTCTCGCCGATGAAGAAAATGCCGCTCGGTGTGTCCTTCGTGAGCACACTTGGCTTGATGACGCGGCTGTCATACGGATAACCGCCGTCGCTCCAGGTCATCTTGATCGTGTCGCCTGCCGTGAGCGGGGTGCCGGGGAATTCGAGCTCCAGATGGCGCTTCTGAGCATACAGATCGCCCTTGCTTCCTTCGTCGAGGCAGCGCACGCGCTTCGGTGCGGCGAGACCGAGGCAGGCGAAGACGACATCGAAGTAATGGCAGCCCATGTCGCCCATCATACCAACACCGAAATCCACCCACGAGCGCCACATGGACGGATGATAAGCCCCATCGAGAAATGGCACTTCATTCGCGACGCCGAGCCACAGGTTCCAGTCGATGTGCTCCGGCACGGGATCGGCCTGCGCTTTGCGTTCCGTGACTTTCGGCCACCAACTGGCCTTCTTGTTCTCCCAGCAAATGACCTCCTTCACCTTGCCGATGGCACCGCTCTTGATGAGATCGACTGCCAGGGAGGTTTCGATGGCCGAATGGCCCTGCGTGCCCATCTGCGTCGTCACTCCGGCCTGCGCGGCCTCCGCGCTAAGAATGCGCGCCTCATAGATGTGATGCGTGAGCGGTTTCTGCAAATAGACGTGCTTTTTCGCCCGCAACGCCGTCACCGCCTGCGCCGCGTGCATGTGGTCCGGCGTGCCGATGGTGATCGCGTCCACCGTATCTCCCAGCTTCGCGATCATCTCGCGGTAATCCCGAAACACCGCCGTGTCTTCGAGACGCTTCGCCGCCTCCGGGTCCTGATGCTCTTTCCGCCGCGAACTCATGCCCTTCTGCGCCAGCGCGAGCGTCTTCGAGTCCACGTCGCACATCCCCACGATCCGCACCTTCGGATGCTGCAACACGCTCATCATCGTGTTTCCGCCCATCCCGCCGACACCAATCGACGCCACCTGAAACATCGAGTTCGGCGACCTTGCGCTCAGGATGGCAGGTGCGGAGACATAGGCGGCGGTTTGCTGAAGGAAGGAGCGGCGGTTCATGGTGGTGTGAACGAAGCTTATGGGCTTTGTCTCGCAAAATGGCTATTTCTCGTCAGCCTCTTTGCATGCGTGGTCCAGTCCTTTTCAACACAGCAATACTTGTGGGCAACCCGCACGACTTTGATCGGCTAATGTTGCATGTTTGTCTGCCAGTCCACGCTTCAGAACACCGCAAAAGGACTCTTTATAAAAGCCGGCGTGCGTTGCGCAGGCCGTCGGCGGTGATGACGGCCTGATTGCGGGCGGCGATCATGAAGTCGAGGTGGTTTTGCCAGTGCATGGGGCGCAGGGAGGCGAGGCCGGCGTTGCGACGGCTGAAACCGTAGTCGGCGATCTCCCAGCCGTAGTCGGAATGGCGGTTGCGATAGTCGGCGCGGTGAATCCACGCGCCGAACTCGTCCTTACGCCAGACCTCGGGGTCGTTGCCAGGAATGGTCTGCGCGAGCGCCCACACGCGGCGGACGACCTCAAGGTCGTAGCCTTCGATGGTGTCGGTGACGCTGGGAAGTTCGGACATCGTGAGTGCGGCGGCGGACTGAGCCGTCGTCGTAATTTATTTCAGCTCGATGTTGTCGATGAGACGCGCGGTGCCGAAGTGCACGGCGAGGGCGATGACGACAAGCTCGGTGGACGCTGACACAGGCTGGAGCGTGGCGGCATCGACGGCGGAGACGTAGTCGATGCGGCCGAGCGAGGCGTGCTGCTGAAGGTGGCTGGTGATGAGCTTTTGCAGCGCGGCGGGATCGCGCTCGCCGGTTTTCCACGCATCACGGGCGGCAACGAGGGCCTTGTGCAGGGCGGGGGCCTGGGCGCGTTCCTCGGGGCTGAGGTAGCGGTTACGGCTGCTCATGGCGAGGCCGTCCTCCTCACGCATCGTGTCGATGCCGTGGAGCACGACGTTGAAATCGAGATCGCGCACGAGGCGGCGGATGATGGCGAGCTGCTGGTAGTCTTTTTTGCCGAAGAAGGCGTCGTCCGGCTGAACGAGGTTGAAGAGCTTTGCCACGATGGTGCAGACGCCGTCGAAGTGGCCGGGACGGCTGGCACCGCAAAGCACCTTGGAAAGGCTGGTCTCAAAGAGCTGGATGCTACGGTCGGCGGGGTAGAGATCCTCGGCCTTCGGCGCGAAGATCATGTCCGCGCCGTTGTCACGGCAGAGGCCGAGATCCTCGATGAGGGAGCGTGGATATTTGGCGAAGTCTTCCTCGGGGCCGAATTGAAGCGGGTTGACGAAGATGCTGACGACGACGTTGCCGCTCTGGCCGACGGCCTCACGTGCGGCGCGGATGAGCGCGGCGTGGCCCTCATGCAAAGCGCCCATGGTGGGCACGAAGGCGCAGCGCGTGCCTTTGTTGATAGTGCCCCAGGAGCGGAGCTGGCGGATGTTGTTGATGACGTTCATGATTTTAAGTCTCTGGATTCAAACACGGCATAACCCAAGGTAAAAAGCGTGAGATTGACGCCAAAAACAACGGCGTAACCACGCCAAACGAGCGGCCAGTCGATGGTTTCGGCAAGAATGCGGCCCCAATTTGCCATGTGCTTCGTGACGAGGAAGTGCTGATAGCTGTCCATGAAGCCGCTGTTGCGCAGGATGAAATCGACCAGGATGTAGGTCAGCGCGCCGATGGTGGCGGCGGCGGGTTTGATGCGGAAGCAGGACAAAAAGAACGCGATGCTGCTGACGGTCGTCATGCTGAGACCGAGCGCGAGCGAACTGCACGCGTAGCGCTGCAAACCCGGCCCCCAGTCATAAAACGCGACGACGGACACCTCCGGCACGATGGCGAAGTAACCGCCGCCCCAGCCGCGCAGCACGAGGCCGAGCAAGAAAGAGGTCCACGCAAGGAACTGGATCAAAAAGAACGCGTAGCCGGTGCAGGTGAGGTATTTGAGCAGCAGCAGTCGGAAGCGGCTGACGGGACGCGCGAGCAGCAGCCGCATGTGGCCGTCCTCACCCTCCTTTGCGACGATGTCCCCGGCCACAAGGCTCAAAAACAACGCGCCGAGCAAGAACACCGAAAAGCCCATGACCGTGCTGGCCACGGTGAGGGCGGAAAAATAGTACTCGAAACTCTCGCCGGAGCCGACGATGGCCTTTTGGATCGGCCCCATGCCAAATTTTTTGATGAGCAGCAGGATGACGATCTCCAGCGCCACAAACGCGCCAAAGCCGATGTAGGTGCGGCGTCGGGCAAAGAGCTTCAGCAGCTCGCCATACCATTGCTGGAAGAAGAGTATCATGATTTTGAAGAGAGCCCCATGTAGAGTTCCTCCAGCGTGCGGCGGTGCGGCTGCCAGGCGCTGACCTGGACATTGCCATGCACCAGCGCGGCGACGAGATCGTGCGGCTCCATGTTCAGCGGCACCTCGACGATGCCGTGTTTGTCCATCGTGGCTCCGGCGCGGTCCAGAACTTCACGAGCCAGGCCGATGTCGCTGGTTTCGAGCTGGAAAATGCGGCGGGTCTTTTCTTGCGATGGCACAGGCCCGGCAAAGACTTTTTTGCCATCCTTGATGATGACGCAGCGGTCGCACATCTGCTCGATCTCGCCGAGAAGGTGTGAGTTGAGCATGATCGTCATGCCTTGGTGCTGGCGCAGATGCAGGATGAGCTCGCGAAACTCGCGGATGCCCTCAGGATCGAGGCCGTCGGTCGGCTCGTCGAGCAGGAGGATTTTTGGCTGCGGCAGCAATGCCTGCGCGAGAGCGAGACGCTGGCGCATGCCGTGGCTATAGGTTGCGGTTTTTTGATGGATGGCGCGGCTGAGGTTCACCATCTGCACGACGCGTTTCACCTCAGCCTCGTCCCACCAGCCGGAGAGGGAGCAGAGCACACGCAGATTTTGCCAGCCGCTGAGGTAATCATAAAACACCGCCGCCTCGTAAATCGCGCCGATCTGCTGGAGCGCCCCGCCACGGTCTTTCTGCACGCTGCGGCCGCCGATGCGCACCTCGCCGGTGTCCGGGCGCACCATGCCGAGCGTGATGCCCATGATGGTGCTCTTGCCCGCGCCGTTGTGACCGAGCAGGCCGAGGATTTCGCCCTGCTGCACCTCGAAACTGACATCATCCAGCGCCATCCGCCCGGTGGGCCAGCGCTTGGTGAGGTGTCGTACTTCGAGGAGGGCCATCGGACACGGATTGTGGCAGGTGCGGATGGTGATGCCAGTTTTTAGTCGCCGTGCTTCAAACAAGTCGCCAAAATCGCGTTTGCCACCACCGGGCGGCGGTTGCATTACTGCGCCTCTTCACGCCCCCCACGCACGCCATGCAGTTTTATTTTCCCACGTCCCTGAATCTCGGCCAAGAACACAGCGAAGGCTTTCACCAGGAGCTGTTGCGCGGACTGACGCACAAGCTGAACAACCTGCTGGCGGTGATCCAGGGCTTCAGCAGCCTCATTTTGATGCAGGAGGATCTCGATCCGGGCGTGAGCGAGAACATGCAGCACATCCGCGAGGCATCCCTGGGCGTGACGAATCTGAGCGAGCGCATCCGCTCTGCTGGTGGTTGCGCGAAGATCAGCCCGCAGTCGCTGGGGCTGAACGAATACCTGCCCGTCATCGAAGGCGCGGTGATGGAGCCGTTTCAAAAAGAGGGCGTGCAGCTTGAGGCGGACGTGCAGGCCGGACTGCCGCCCGTTCTTGTCGATCCCACGAAATTCAAAGACATCCTCACCGAGCTGCTGCGCAACGCCGCCGAGGCTGCGGCGAAGGGCGGCGGTCGTTGCGCGCTGAAAATCTGCGGCCCGGGCACGATCACACCGGCGGAACAGCGTCGCGTGGACATCCTGGTGAGCAACACCGGCTCCCAGATCGCCCCGGAGAAGATGCAGGAGGTTTTCCGCCCGTTCCATGGCTCGAAGAACAGCAATCATCTCGGCCTCGGTCTGACGATCGCGGCGATGCTGAGCCACCAGATGAACATCCAGCTCGGCGTGGCCTCGGAGAACAACACGACGACGTTTTGGCTGAGCTGCCCGATGGTCTGACCGGCCTGTGGGGAGATTTTCGGGCTTTTCGACTTCTATTTCGATGCAACGGTGGGCCTGCCATCGTTGTCTGATGCAGTCACCCCAAGCCTGGAGGTTTCCTATGAAACGATTCGTTCTGCTCCTCACCCTGCTGCTGGTCGCGCCCGCGTTTGCGGCGCCTCCTGGCACGCGCACCATCACGACACGCGTCGGCAAGTCGTTTTACGAGTGCAAAATCGTGCGCGTTCACCCGGACGGCGTTTCGTTCACGCATCGGGATGGCGCGGCGAAGATCGCTTTCAAAGATCTGCCAGAGAGCCTGCGCCGTGAGTTTCGCTACGATCCGCAGAAGGCGGCCGCCTACCAGCGTGAGCAGGAGGCGCTGCGCAAAGAGGAGCAGAAGCGGCAAAAACTGCGTGAGATCGCGATGGAGGAGAAACTGATGGAGGCGCAGATGGCCGAGGCGAGCTATCTGGCGGCGGCGAACGCGGCAGTGCGAGCACCTGTGGCGACCTCAATGTCTTTGGCGTTGCCTGGCGAGTCTTTGCCAGTGCTGGGACAGCAGACGCCGTCCTGGGTGGGTGCGCCGATCACAGGCCCGGCGGTGGGCGGACGTGATTACCGTCATGGCGGTTATCCAGCCTGGGGCGCGTATCCATGGGGAGGCGGTTATGGCGGCGGCTATTACCCGATCAGCGGGCATCATGGCTATCCGTATGGCGGCTACGGCTGTGGTTTCGCGCCTGCTGGGGCGTATGTGAGTCCCACGATTTACCGCTCCTGGAATGTGGGCGGCGGTTTCCGCGTCGGTGTGGGTGTCAGTCCGTTTGGCAGCGCGATCAGGGTGTTTCCGTGAGGCATTGCTTCGGTTTTACGAAGCATAAAAAGCTCGCAAAACTGCCAGCTTAGCGGTGAACTGCGACTCAACGATGAAAACGATTCTTTCCGCCCTCATCATGCTGTCGTTGGGTCACGCGCTGGCCCAGGAAGTGGGAACGATTCATACGCTCCACGGCAAAACCTACCAGCGCTGCAAAATTCTCCAGCGGGATGCGGACGGGGTGGCCTTCGCGCATCACAAGGGCACGGCGCGTGTGCTGTTCAGCGATCTGCCGGAGTCCACCCGCTATGAACTGGGCTACAACGCGCAGGCGGCCTTCGATCTCGAAAAGTCGCGTGAGAAAGCGCGGCAGGAAAAACAGGAGGAGCACCGTGTGCAGCAGGAACGTGCCGCCGAGCTGCGGCATGCGGCCCGTCTGGCGGAGATCAAGCGCCAGTCGCAGCAGCAGCCGCTGATCATTTATCAGCAGCCTTCCGCCTTCAGCGGCCCGGTACCGGCGGTCGGTTTTGCCTCCGCAGGCTGGGGTTTTCCCCAGCGCTGGCCGCATGCGCCACGAAACCGTCCGCGTGGCTGGGAAAATGTGGGCATCGCCACTATCGGGTCTGGCAGCGGCGGGATTTATGTGCCGCAGAGCGGCGGCTTCATCTTCACCGGGCTGCCACAGGTGCGTTACAGCCCGACTCTGGGCTACTACAACACAGGCGCGGTCGCCACACCCTCGCGTGGCACCTTTGGCTTTGTGCCAGGACTGGCCGCGCCAAGGCCGCCCGCCGTGGTGCCTGGAGCGGCCATTCGCGGCAGCTTTTCGGCTCCGCTGGGGCGCTGAGCACGAAAAAGGGCGGTTCTGCTGCCAGAACCGCCCATTGAAGATATTTTGAAGGCTGACCTTAGATCAAGCCGGCCTTTTTCAGCGTGGCGAAAGCACCGTTTTTGTTCACGGTCTTGAGGGCGCGCGCGGTGAGCTTCACCTCGATGAATTTGCCCAGCTCAGCCACCCAGATGCGCTTTTCACGCAGGTTTGGCAGGATGACGCGCTTCACACGCTTCGTGATGTGACGACCGATACCGCCTTCTTTCTTGGCTTTACCGCTGCGATGAATGTGGTGGCCGCGGGTGACGCCGACGCCGGTGATTTCACAAATTTTTGCCATAGGAAGAGGGGTTCAGGGGGAAAGGGGCCGCGATACTAGCCGAGGACTTTCAGGCGTCAACCAAAAGTCCGGCTTTCATCAACCACGGCGCGGCCGGCCCACCATGAGGCAGGTGGTTTCCGGGTTCATGAGGTAGCCGATGCCGAAGCCCAGCGGCTTCACCGGATGCCGCCCGGAGGAGTAGGCCGCCGTCAGATCCGGCTGCTGACCGTTGGGAAAGAGGCTCAGGGTGCCGCGATGGTTGCCATAGAGCGACAAATCCCAGCCCTGGCGCACGAACTCGCGGTAAGGCACGCCGGAAGGGTCCTGGACGATGACGCTGCTGTGGCGCAGCATGAAGTCACGAATGCCCGAGAAGCCGCCGTCATGCATGAGGTAGGACGCGCTCTTGGTGAAGGACGGCACCCGGCCCAGCCGCGAGACATAACTCAACAGCGGACCGCTGCCGCCGCCGTTTGACAAATCCTGGCGGAAATAAAACACGCGTTTCGGACTGCCCAGGCCGCTGCGGCAGCGGATCATGAGACCCGTGTTGCCCGAGGAACCGGCCAGGGTGACGTTTCCCGCGCCATTCAGCCGCACGGTATCGACCGAGTCCACCGAGTGCCCGGTGCGGGCCATGAAGGCCAGGATGATGGGCAGCACGCCGCGAAACCGCGTCGCCACGAGGTCGCTTTTCATGTTCGTGGTGATGAAATAACTGCTGGTCATGAGGGTGGAGACCGAGTTGTGCAGGCCGTTGAGGCCACTCTCGATCTCCGTCTGCGAAAGATCACCCAGGCGTGGCAGCGGCTCCGCGGGTTCCAGTCCGCAGAGCACATAGGTCTCCGCCGAGGGGCAGATGGCGCTGGCGAACAGGAAATCCGGCCCGCTGAAAGGATAAAACAGCGCGTTGGCCCCCTGCACATCGCCGATTTCAGCGCCCGCCCACGCCAGCAACGGCTCGCGATGAAACGACAGGTGTGTGGCCCACAGACGATCCATGCGCTGCTGGTGGCCGGCCCAGGCGGAGGAACCACGCACATTTGACAAGCCGCCGCCGTCCATGCCTGCAAACAGGCGGGCGATGTCGTTGATCGAGGATGACTGCGTCGGCACGTTCATGGATGCCGCGCCATTGTAGAGCGGGCCGTTGCCAGAACTCTCGGCGCGCCTCACGCTGCTGCCGCCGACGGCGTCCAGCACGTCGTTCCACTGGTTCAAGCGGTTGGCACCCGCATAATTCTGCATGGCGGAGTCCGGCAAGGCGCAGGCGGTGATCAGAACTGCCACAAGAAAGCTGGAAAGGAGCTTCAAGGGTGTGGAGAGAGCATGATTTGGCATAACCGTCATAACAGAATGACGGTATCAGTCACCATACCAACTCCAACTAAGTCTTGGCAGCCAGTGACCGCTTTATTTCAGCGTTAGTTCACTGGTTATGGAAATTCAGCGCCACTCTTCAAGGGCGCTGAATAGTCAAGCCTTCAGCCTCACTTTGGCTGGTGCATCGCGATGCAATGCAGCGCTCCGCCTTCGGTCACGAGATCCTTGGCCATCATGGAGATGATTTCGCGTCCTGGGAAACACTCGGCGATCTTGTCCTCGGCGGCGGCGTCCTTCTTCTTGTTGCCAAAAAGAGGTACGAGGACGGCGTTGTTCAGGATCAGGAAGTTCGCGTAGCTGGCAGGCAGACGGCTGAGGCGCCAGTCCTTCATTTCGATGGCCTGGGGCATTTCGATCTCGATGATTTCGAGCTTGCCGCCGTCAGGAGCTTTCACGTCGTCGAGGCGCTCGCGGATTTCCTTCAACACCTTGTGGTTCGGATCGGAGTCACGCGGCTCGACCATGCAGATCACAGCATCTTCACGGATGAAGCGCACCACGTCGTCGATGTGACCGTCGGTGTCGTCGCCTTCGATGCCTTTCTTGAACCAGACGATGTCTTTCACGCCCAGCATGGCCTTCAGTTCTTTCTCGACCTCAGCCTTGTTGCCGGGTTTGCCGCCATGGCGGTTCGGATTGAGCAGTACGGCCTCGGTGGTCAGCAGTGTGCCTTTGCCGTTCGTTTCGATGGCTCCACCTTCAAGGATCATCTTGGAGGTGAAACGCTCCATTTTGAGCGCCGCCGCCGCCTTCTCAGGAATGGCGTTGTCGAGATCCCACGGCGGGAACTTGCCGCCCCAGGCGTTGAATTCCCAGTCGGTGATCGCCACCTTGCCGGTCTCGTTGTGCTTGATGAAAATCGGCCCGTGGTCACGGCACCACACGTCGTTGGTGTTGTTCTCGTAGATGTCCACCTGGCTGAGATCGCCCTCGTTGTCGGCGATGCTCAGGCGGATGTTCATGTGGCTGAGCATCGGGGCGTTGATGCGCACGCGCTCGTAGCGGGAGATGACGCTGGCGATCTCGCCAAACTTGTCCTGCAGCTTGTGGAAGGTCTTTGGGCAGCTTTCCTTGTTGGAGGGCCAGGAAAGCCAGATCGCCTCCTGCGGCTCAAATTCGGCGGGAAGTCGGTAGTTCTGGGGATAGGAGGCTTTACTCATCAAGGTAGCGTTTGGTCAGGGGAGCGTAGGTGTCAATGCGGCGATCACGGAAAAA
>Ga0209573_1002867_pt1 | contig 20500 bp, 13 predicted proteins | sample TNRBio252014_DNA_FD_185870 | JGI IMG/M metagenome (GOLD analysis project Ga0209573, IMG submission 185870) | Wastewater treatment Type I Accumulibacter community from EBPR Bioreactor in Madison, WI, USA - TNR Reactor_6/25/2014_ DNA (SPAdes)... | ecosystem: Engineered > Bioreactor > EBPR >...
CTTGCCCAGCTCATTGCCTTCATGTGCCAACGCGTAGGCGTCGTCGGGGTGGACCTGCACCGAGAGCGGCGCAGCCGCGTCGATCAGCTTGACCAGCAGGGGGAACTTGCCGCGCGCCTGCGCCCAGGCGTTGTTGGCGCCGATCAGGTCCAGCCCCAACTCAGCGTGTACCTGCGGCAGCGACCAGCCAGCGTAGAGGCCGTTCTCGACCCGCGCTGCGCCATGCTCGTGCGCGGCGATCTCCCAGCTTTCAGCGATCACGCCGTCGGCTGGCAATACGCGGCCCAGCTTGGTCGCCAGGTTGCGCCCGCCCCAGAGGTAATCCTTCAGGACGGGGGTGAAAAGCATCGGATAGAGTGCTTTGCTCATGGCTGTTAGTTGCTTTGGTGTGCGGCGCTGCTGCAGTTGCAGTCACCTGTCTGAAACGTGAAACGTGAAGCGTGACGGCGCGCTGCGCCAGTCACGCTTCACGTTTCAAAGGCTTGTGCCACCTGCGCCGCCGCGCGGGTTACGCAGCGACACGTTCGACAACGCGCTCAACAACCCGCTCGGCCCGCCCGGCGCCGGCCATCTGCCCCTTGAGCACCACACCCAACCGGCGAATGCCCTCGTCGATCATTTCCGGCGCGGCGTTGGAGAAGTTGAGGCGCATGGTGTTCCGGCCGCTGCCATCAGGATAGAAGGCGTGGCCAGGCACGAAGGCGACGCGCTGGGTGTCCACGGCGATCTTGAGCAGCTCGGCCGTGTCCATCCCCTCCGGCAGCCAGGCCCACAGGAACAGCCCGCCGGCCGGCCGGGTCCACTGCACCTCCGCGGGGAAGTAGCGCTCCAGCGCGGCCAGCATCACATCCCGGCGGTGCGCGTAGACCTGGCGGATACGGCGCACGTGCTGCTCCAGGAAGCCATCTCTGGCCACCTCGTAGGCTATCATCTGGATCAGCGAGCTGGTGTGCAGGTCCATGCCCTGCTTACACTGCACGCAGCGCTTGATCACCTCCACCGGCGCCACGATCCAGCCCAGGCGCAGCCCAGGCGCGAGCGTCTTGCTGAAGGTGCTGGTGTAGATCACGTTGCCATCGAAGTAACCGTGGCCGTCGCTGGCCCGACTCTCCAGGTGGTCGCAGTCCAGCACCACCAACGGCGGCAGGTGGTCGCCCGAATAGCGCAACTGGCCATAGGGGTCGTCCTCGACGATGGGAACGCCGTACTCCTCGGCCATCCAGATCAGCTTCATGCGCCGCTCCAGCGAGAGGGTCACACCGCCCGGATTCTGGAAGTTGGGCAGAATGTACATGAACTTCGGCCCGGAGCGCAGCGCCTCTTCCAGCAAATCTGTGCGCAGGCCCTCCTGGTCGATGGGCACGGTCACGTAGCGGGCCTGGTATGAAGACCAGGCTTGCAGCGCGCCCAGGTAGGTGGGTCGCTCGGTCAGAACCTTATCGCCAGGGTTGATCAACAGTCGGCCGATCAGGTCCAGCGCCTGCTGCGAGCCAGAGGTGAGCAGAACGTTGTCCTCTTTGGCATAGATGCCATAGCGGGCCATCTGTTCGACGATCAGGCTGCGCAGCGGCAGGTAGCCCTCGGTCGGCCCGTACTGCAACGCCTTGGCGCCGAACTCAGACAGCACCTTTTCCGAAGCCCGGCGGAACTCTTCCACTGGGAACATCTCCGGCGCGGGCAGGCCGCCGGCAAAAGAGATCACGTCGGGCTGCTCGGTCAGCTTTAGCAGCTCACGGATGATGGAGCTGCCCATGCCCTCCATGCGCAGGGCGTAACGGTCATGCCATAGGGTTGCCATAAGGGTTGCCTCCTTTGAAAAGTGGAGTGGCGGTGGCACTGCAGAAATGTCATTTCTTCCGAAGAAATGACATTTCTAGACTCCCAGGGCGCCGCGCCGCAGGGCGCGCCCATTGGGCTCCAGCCAGCGGCGATGGCGTTCTGGCAGGTGGGCTGCCAACGCGGCCTCGATGGCCTCCAGCGGCAAGACACCGGTCGCCTGCAGCAGCGCGCCCAGCGCCGCCACGTTGGCCAGCCGCGTGTCGCCTGGCTTGCCATCCAGCACAGCCGCTGTCTCTTCCAGCGAGATATCGTTGGCAGGCACTGGCGCCAGCCGGATGTCGCTGCGGTAGACCGCGCGCCCGACCAGCGAGCTGTTGTAGACCAGCACGCCGCCCGGCTTGACCAGCCCCTCGTATTTGTCCAGCGAAGGCAGGTTGAGGGCGATCACAGCCGAGGGGTGGCGCACGATGGGTGAACCGATCGGCTCGTCGGAGATGACCACGGTGCAGTGGGCCGTGCCGCCGCGCATCTCCGGGCCATAGGAAGGGATCCAGGTGACGTGCTTATCGTTGTCCATCCCGGCGTAGGCCAGCAATTGGCCGGCAAACAGCGCGCCCTGGCCGCCAAAGCCGGAGATGATGATTTCTTCGTGCATGGGTTGCTCCTGAGTGTCAGGTGTCGGGTGGGGGGTGTCAAGTGTCAAGTGTCGGGTGTCGAGTGTCAGGTGTCGGGTGGCGGGTGTCAAGTCGCGGTGAGCCCGGTACTTGGCACCTTGACACCTTGACACCTGACACTTGACACCTTGACACTCTGACACCTTGACACTCGACACTCCGACACTGATCACTGCTCCCTGCGTGCTCTACGCGTCAGCGGCGCGACTGCCTCGGCCACCTTGTAGTCGCCCAGCGGGAAGACCGGAATCATCGCATCCTCGATCCAGCGCAGCGCTTCGGGCGGCTTCATGTGCCAGTTGGTCGGACACGAGGAAAGCACCTCGACCAGGCTCAGTCCCAGCCCGGCCATTTGCACCTGAAACGCGGTCTTGATCGCGGCCTTGGTCTTGTTGGCGCTGGCCACGTCATGCACCGAGCGCCGCACCACGTAGACAGCGCCGGCAATGGTGCTGATCAGCTCTGCCACATGCATCGGCTGGCCCACCAGATCGACGTTGCGGCCATAGGGGCTGGACGTTGTCACCTGGCCGGCCAGGGTGGTGGGCGCCATCTGCCCGCCGGTCATGCCGTAAGTGGCGTTGTTGACGAAAACGACGGTCAGGTTCTCGCCGCGGCCGGCCGCGTGGATGATCTCGTTGGTGCCGATGGCCGCCAGATCGCCGTCGCCCTGGTAGGTGAAGACGATCTTGTCCGGCTGGATGCGCTTCAGCCCGGTGGCCATGGCCGGCGCGCGGCCGTGCGGCGCCTCGCAGCCGTCCACGTTGAAGTAGTTATAGGCGAAGACCGCGCAGCCCACCGGCGCCACCAAGAGGGTGCGCTCCCGGATACCCAGCTCATCGACCACCTCGGCGATCAAGCGATGAATCAGGCCGTGGGTGCAGCCAGGGCAATAATGGGTGGTAATGTCGGCCAACGTATCGGGACGATGGTAGACTATCTCGAATTCGGACAGATCAACAGTGGTCATGGCAAGTCTCCTCTGTTACGCCTTGGCGCGGCTGGCCACGGCTGAGGCGGCCGCCTTGTGGTGATAGCCGTTGCCTGGCTGGTCGGTATCGAGCTGAGGGGCCGGCAGCGACATCAGCCGGTCGAGCTGCTCGCTGACCTCGTCGGGCAGGGGAATCATGCCCCCCATACGTCCATAGAAGTCGACGGGCGCACGGCCAGCCACGGCTTCCCGCACGTCGTGCAGCATCTGGCCGGCGTTCATCTCCACCACCAGCATGCGCTCCACCTGCCCGGCCAGCTCGTACAGCCGCTGTTCGGGGAAGGGCCACAGACTGATGGGCCGCAGCAGGCCCACCTTGAGACCGGCGCGGCGGGCGGAGCGCAGGGCTGACTTGCAGATGCGGCCCATGGTGCCAAAGGCCACCAGCAGCAGCTCGGCGTCGTCGGTCAGCTCTTCTTCCCAGCGCACTTCGTTGCTTTGGACTCTGGCCAGCCGCTCCTGCAGACGCAGGTTGGTCTGTTCCAGCCCCTCGGGGGTGAGGTTGAGGGAGGTCAGGATGCGGTTCTTGCGGTCCTTAGCCCCGCGCAGCGCCCAGTCGGGTCGCTCCGCTTCGCTCATCGTTGCGCGCCAGGCGGGCAATTCCACCGGCTCCATCATCTGGCCGATGGCGCCGTCGACCAGAATCACCACCACGGTGCGGTATTTCTCGGCCAGTTCAAACGATTCGTAAGTCAGATCGACGGCTTCTTGCACGGTAGAGGGCGCCAGGACCAGGGCGTGGTAGTCGCCGTGGCCCAGCGACTTGGTCATCTGGTTATAGTCGCTTTGGCTGGGCTGGATGTTGCCCAGGCCCGGCCCGCCGCGCATGACGTCGACAAGCACAGCGGGCACCTCGGTGCCGGCGATGTAGCTCAGCCCCTCCATCATCAGGCTGATACCTGGGCTGGAGGAGGAACTCATGGTGCGCGCGCCGCCGCAGGCAGCGCCGTAGACCATGTTGACGGCAGCCAGCTCGCTCTCGGCTTGCAGGAAGACTCGCCCCGGATATTTGGGCATCTCGCGCGCCATATACTCCAACAGCTCGGTTTGAGGGGTAATGGGATAGCCGAAATAGGCTTCGACCCCGGCTCGCAGCGCCGCCTCGGCAATTGCCTCGTTGCCTTTCCATAGCTCCTTTGCCATCGAAAGCCTCCTTCCCTTAAGCCGCCAGGGCTATAGCGGCCGGCGCACGGGACGCTTTGGCCGCAGCGGGTAGACGATAGACAGTCAGGACTGCGTCCGGGCAGATCACCGCGCACAGGGTGCAGCCGGTACACTTACCGTCCGGGTCGAGCAGATAGGCCGGCCGGTAGCCGCGCGTGTTGTAGCCGTCGGCCATGGCCAGTACATGTTGGGGACAGACTGTGGTACACAACTCGCAGCCCTTGCAGCGGTTGGTGTCGATTACAACAGTGCCTCGAGCCATTCTTATACCTCCACGTCGTTGTGGTGTGCGGCAGCGCTGCCGCATAGATTGGACTGTGCGTAAGGATGATCTGGCAGGATCATCCCAACGACCACGGTGCGTTCATCGTTCAAAGGCCGCGTCGTGCGCTGGCGCCTGCGTCAACAGATGGATCAGGCAGCCCAGCATATCGGTGATCGTCACCATGCCTACCACGCGGTCGCCGCCGTCGACGTCAACCACCGGTAGGCCGCCGATCTTGTGCTCGCGCAGCCGCAAAGCCGCTTCGGCCACAGGGGTGGTTGGCTGGACCGTGATGGGATCGGCGGTCATGCACGATCGCACCTTGATCGCCTCGAGCAGGAATTCGCTGTACCAGCGTTCCCGCAGCACCAACGGCGAGTTGGTGGCCTGGCGTAGATCGCGGTCGGTGACGATCCCGACCAATTTGCCATCCTCGACCACTGGCAAGCGGCGAAAGCCATGCTCGCGCATCAGCTCGATAGCGGCGCCGATGGAGCTGGTTGGAGCGACCGTTATGACTTCTGAGGTCATGATGTTGCCGACTAGCATGTCTTGTACCTCGTGATCCCAACTTAGCAGCTCCGGTTGGGCGCTGCCTGAGTCTATTATATCCCATCTTGTGCGAAACGCACCATGACCGGCGTCATACTTTTGAGCCAGAATCGGAGCAAAATGGCGCCGCATCGGCCCGCAGCCAATAAAATGGCCCCGGAGCGACATGCGTTCCAGAGCCAATTCAGTCAGCGACCTATGCCCGCCGTGATCATGCCGGAGTCGCGCCAGACGCGGCCAAAACACTGCCCGGACGGGCGCCGATATCCAAGTCTCAGCCCAGGTAGTAGGTGAGGTGCTGAAGATGCACCGCTGGATCGATCTGCTCCACGCGGATGGTCGACGGCGCAATCAAGGAGATGGGAGCGTAGTTGAGCAGCGCCAGAACGCCTGCGCCGATCAGCGTGTTAGCCACGACCTGGGCCGCCTCGGCCGGCACCGCAATGATGCCAATCTTCCAACCAGCTTCTCTGACACGCTGCTCCAGGTTTGTCACATCTTCGACGATCAAACCGCCCGGCATCGTGTAGCCGATCTTGCTGGTATCCAGGTCAAAAGCAGCGGCAATGTGAAAACCGCGGCCGGCAAAGCCTTTGTAGCTGGCCAGCGCATGGCCCAGGTCGCCGGCGCCTACCAAAACCACGTCCCACATGCGATCGACATGCAAGATTTCTTTGAGGTTGTTCTCCAGGTAGCGGATTTCGTAGCCGGTTCCCTGCTTGCCAAACTCGCCAAAGTGCGATAAGTCCTTGCGGATCTGCGCCGAGCTGATGCCCAACCGGTCGCCCAGTTCTTGAGACGACGTGATCTCACGATTGTCCGCCTTGAGGAAAGTCAATGCTCTCAAGTAGATGGGCAACCGTCCAACGACGATATCGGGGACTTGTCTGTCCTCCATAGCTGCCTGCCTCCTTAACTGCGATCCATCTCCGGGCTTGTCCGGGATTTGTGAAGTCACGTAGCGCTAGTTTAGCACGAGTTGACCGTTTGTGCAACTTTCGACAAAAGGATTTCAAGGCTTTTGCCAGTTCATCTCAGGACTTGACTTTTGCAATGACGTATGGATGATTTTGGCATGGCGATCTTCCGCTTTCATTTTCTGACGAGGTAAGGTCATGCAGGATTCCGCAACTTCCTCCCCCAACAGTCTGGCCTTGCTGATCGGCATCATCGATCGGCCGCGGGCGACGCTGGCTGCCGTGCTAGCCCACCCGCGCTGGAAATGGCTGCTGCCGGCAGCGATCTGCCTGGCGGCCAGCGCGCTCTTGCTGCTGGTCAGCGCCGAAGGGCTGAGCCAGCAGACGGCGCAGCAACAAGCGGCAGCCATGCAGGCGCTGGAAGACCAGATGCAGACGATGACTGAGGCCCAACGCACTCAGATGCGCGAGCAGATGGCTACCTTTACCAGCCCGCTGTTTCTGGGCTTGACCAGTTTTGTGGCCAGTGCGCTCGGCCTGTTGATTGGTTGGCTGCTGGGCGCAGGCATCCTCTTCTTTGGCCTGGCCATTGGCGGCAATGGCGGGAGTTACGCACCGCTGGCGGCGGCTATGAGCTGGACCTGGCTACCTTTTGCGCTGCGCGACCTGGTCAGCGCGGGCTGGACAGCCGCGACGGGCGCCGTGCGCGTCAATCCTGGCCTCAGCTACTTTGTCGCCACCGGCGACAGCGTGGCTGATGCACGCAACCCGCTGTGGCTGCTGGCTGGCCCGATCGACCTGTTCTGGCTATGGCACCTGGCCCTGATCTACGCCCTGGTCAAGGCGGCCCGGCCGCGCGGCGGCGCGTTGGGGCTCACCATCGCATATGCGCTGATCTACCTGGTTGTGCGGGTGGGGCCTGCTTTGCTGGCCGGGGCGCTCTCTTTTGGCCTTTAGGCCCAACCAGGGGCCAGCAGGCCGACGGATGCTCGTAGCGTCATCCGCCGCTGTTGTGTGGGGACAATCCGGCGATTTGTGCCGCGCGGTGGGCCAGAAATGCGCGATTGTGAAAGTCCCAACTTCACCGGCGCAACGTTCGTGGTAGGATGGACGTACAGAAAAATAGCTGTTGCTGGCCCGGTCAGGCCCACTCCGGCGGATGTGCGGGGTGCTGCGCAAAGGCCGGCCAGAGCGGCGCAAGGCGGCTTGGTCACGAGACCGGCCAAAGCTGAGACCATAGAGAAAAGAGTAACACCATGCGACGTTTCGTGACTATCGTTGGCATCATTGCCCTGGTCGTGGTTGGCAGTCTGGGCATCTATCGCTTCACCAGCCAGGCCAAAGAGCCACCCGCGCCGACCTATGAGACCTTACGGGTAGACAAGGGCAACCTGGTCTCCACCGTTAGCGCCACAGGCGCCATCGAGCCGGAGGGCCAGGTGTCGTTGGTATTCCGCGGCGCTGGCCGCGTGGGCGAGGTGCTGGTCAAGGAGGGCGAGGCCGTGACGGCCGGTCAGGTGCTGGCCCGGCTGGAGACAGAGGACCTGGACCTGGCGCTGGCCCAGGCTGAGACTGCGCTGCTGATCAGCCAGGCGCAGCTCGACCGGCTCAAGACCCCGACCGATGAGATCGACCTGGCCGCGGCCGAGGCGGCTGTGACCAGCGCCCAGGCTTCGGTGGAGAGCGCGCAGGCGGCTCTGGCCAGCGCCCAGGCGGCCTACAGCGACCTGCAAGCCGGCGCGAGCGCGGACCAGGAGCGGGCAGCGGCGGCCACGTTGGAGCGGGCGCGCGTCGTGCGTGACCAGGCCCAGGCGGCCTACGACCAGATTGCCGGCCAGCCCAACGCGGGGATGATGCCGCAATCGCTGCAACTGCAACAGGCCACCATCGACTATGAGACCGCGGCCGCCAACTACCGCGTCAGCACAGCGCCAGCCACGGCCGCCCAGTTAGCTTCGGCCCGGGCGCAGATTGCCCAGGCCAAGGCTGCCGCAGCTCAGGCCGAAGCGTCGCTGGCTCAAGCGCAATCCAACCTGGCCAAGCTGCGCCGCGGCCCTGGCGCGAGCGATTTGGTCATTGCCGAGGCCCAGGTGACGCAGGGCCAGCTCTCGCTGCAACAGGCCCGCCTGACCCGCAGCAACAGCGAGTTGACCAGTCCTACCGACGGCATTCTGACCGAGTTGAACATCTCGGCGGGCGAGCTGCCTAACGCCGGCCGCCCGGCCGCCGTCATCACCGATCTGTCGCTCTTCCACATCGACATCACCGTCGATGAGATCGATATCGGCAAGATCAGCGAGGGCCAGGCAGTGCAGGTCACGCTGGACGCCGTACCCGATGCGCAACTGCTGGGCCATATCGATCGCATCGCGCCCACACCGATCAGCAACGCCGGCACCGTTTCCTACCAGGTCACGGTGGTGATCGACGAAAGCAATGTGGACCTGCGCAGTGGGTTGAGCGCGACGGCCAGCATCATCACGCAAGAGCTGAACGATGTGCTGCTGATTCCCAATCGCAGCATCCAGATCGATCGTTCCACCGGCCGCGCGTTTGTGGAGAAGATTGTCGACGGCATCCCTACCCGCACGGAGGTACAACTGGGCGCGCGCAACGAGCAGTATAGCCAGGTGATCAGCGGCCTAAATGAAGGGGACACGCTGGCGATCCGCTCTGGCACGGGTCTGGAGCAACTGCGCTCGACCATGTTCGGTGGGTAAGCCATGAGTGAATCAACACCCCAACCGGTTATCGAGATTCGCGATATCGCCAAGGTCTATCGCATGGGCGACATGGAGGTCCATGCGCTGCGCGGCGCGTCGGTGCGCGTCGCCCCGGGCGAGATGGTGTCGATCATGGGCCCATCCGGCTCTGGCAAGTCGACCCTGATGAACATTATCGGCTGCCTGGACCAAGCCACCAGCGGCGTCTACCTGCTGGATGGCATCGATGTCAACAGCCTGAGCGACGACCAACTGGCGGCCGTGCGCAGCCGCAAGATCGGCTTCGTCTTTCAGAGTTTCAACCTGCTGGCCCGCACGACCGCTTTGCAGAATGTCGAGCTGCCGCTGGTGTACGCGGGCGGCAAGAACCGGCGTGAGCGGGCCGTGGCGGCTCTGGAGCGCGTCGGCCTGGGCGATCGGCTCCACCACCGGCCCAACGAGCTGTCGGGCGGCCAGCAGCAGCGCGTGGCTATCGCTCGCGCCTTGATCAACGACCCCGCCATCATCCTGGCTGACGAACCGACCGGCAACCTGGACTCCAAGTCCGGCGCCGAGATCATGGCCATCTTCCAGGAGCTGAACGAACGCAACGGCATCACGGTGGTCTTCGTGACCCACGAGCCCGATATCGCCGAGCACACCAAGCGCATCATCCGCCTGATGGATGGCCAGATCGTGGAGGACGCGCCCGTGCTGAATCCGCGTCGGGCCGGCGAGCGCGCCTACGACAAGCGCGTGCGCGACATGGTGGCTCACGACGAGGTTCCTGCGCTATGAACTTAGTCGAGTCTCTTCGAGTGGCCATGCGCGGCCTGGCGGCGAACAAGCTGCGCGCAGTGCTGACCATGCTGGGCATCATCATCGGCGTGGGCGCAGTGATCACCCTGCTGTCGGTGGGCCGGGGTGTGGAGAACCTGATCCGCGAGCAGTTGCAGGGCGCAGGCACCAATCTGCTCTTCGTGGTTCCGGTCAACCTCAACGAGAGCAGCGGGGGCGGCCCGCCCGGCATGAGAAGCTTCGAGCCCTCCTTGACGCGCGGCGATCTGGAGGCGCTCAACGACCCCTTCAATGTGCCTGATGTGGTGAAGACTGCGCCCGAAGTCAACACCATGGCTGAAGTGACCCATCTGAAAAACACGTTGAACCTTCAGGTCTCTGGCGTCACCTACGACTATCAGGACGTGCGCAACGCCCGTGTGGCAGAGGGCAGCTTCATCTCCGATCAGGACGTGGCCGTGCGCTCGCGTGTGGTTGTGTTGGGCGTGCGCGCGATGGAACGCCTCTTCTCAACCGACGAGTACGCAGTCGGGCGCACCATCAAGATCAACAACATTCCCTTCGAGGTGATCGGGGTAATGGAGGAGAAGGGCGGCGGCGCCTTCGGCAGCGAAGACGATCTGGTCTACGTGCCGCTGACCACCATGCAAGAGCGGCTGCTGCCCAACCTGCGCAACTCGCGCGGCGAACCGCTGCTGTCGGTGATCTACACCCAAGTCGTCTCGGAGGATCGTATGGACGCCGCGCGTCAGCAGATCGAAGAAGTGCTGCGCCAACGGCACAATATCCAGTTCCGCGGCGAGGACGACTTCACGGTGATCAACCAGGCCGATCTGGTAGCCATCTTCGGCCAGATCACCGGCGTCATCACCCTCTTTCTGGGCGCGATTGCGGCCATCTCGCTGTTGGTGGGCGGCATCGGCATCATGAACATCATGCTGGTGTCGGTCACCGAGCGCACGAGGGAGATCGGCATCCGCAAGGCCGTCGGCGCGCGGCGGCAGGATATCCTGCTGCAATTTCTGATCGAGGCCATGGTGCTGTCGTTGATCGGCGGGCTGGTCGGTATCGGCTTGGGCTGGGCCGGCGCGGTGCTGATCTCCAATCTGCAAGACAACCTGACTGCGGTGGTGACGCCGCAGAGCGTGCTGCTGGCCACCGGCTTTTCGCTGGCTGTCGGGCTGTTCTTTGGCATCTATCCTGCAACGCGCGCGGCCGGGCTAAACCCGATCGACGCGTTGCGCTACGAGTAGGGTCACGCGGCCTTGAGCTCGCCACGGGGAAGGCTGTGGCGTCTGATGCAAAGAAAACTCAGTACTGCACGAATTTGGCTCACGCAAGCGCGCAAAGACCGCAAAGGAAGGCGCGGGTCTGCGACTCGTGAACTACTGAAAGGGGTGTTAGTCCTGGCGGCGGGGCTGGCGCTGCTGCTGGCTGGCTGTTCCGCTGGGCAACCAGGCGCGGCTCAGACCTCCTCCACGCCGATCAGCAGCGCGCCGCGCGTACCCCCAGCGCCCAGCCAGCCTGCCCCTCGCGTCGCAGTGCCTACGCCCACGCCAGCGCCAACGCGCATCGCCCCCACGGCCGCAGCGGTCGGCAGCCGCCAGCCTGTCGTGCGCAGCGGCCGCCTGTTGCGCGCTGTCGATGTCGTCACCCAGCCCGACGGCGACGCGGCCGGCCGCCTGCCGGCCGGCGCGCTGGCCATCATCACTGGCAGCCGCGGCGATTGGCTGGAGATCATCTTCGGCGACGCGCCTGGCGGCCATGGCTGGATCCCTCAGGCCACCGTCAGCTTTGCGATTCCAGCGCAACCCGTTGAACCGGCTCCGGTCGTTACGTCATCGGCCGATCCGACCCCGATCGGTCAGCCTGCGCTGCCAGAGCAGCCGGCTGCGCTGGTTGCAGCCGCGCTGCGCGCCCCGGCTGCCCTGTCAGGGACGCTGGTCTTTCAGGACAGCAACGGCGGCAACATCTACCTCATGAAGGCCGATGGCAGCGGGCTGCGCCGCCTGACCTACGGCTTCGAGCCGGCCCTCAGCCCCGACGGCAGCCAGGTGGCTTTCACCCGCTGGGACGAGCCGCGCGGCCTGTGGGTGATCAATGTGGATGGGTCGGGCGAGCGCCTGGTCAGCGGCGCCAATCGCGCCCGTTCGCCTACCTGGACGCCCGATGGCCGGGCTCTGGTCTTTGAACGCGACCGCGCCAGCGTATCCTGCCTGCAGTCTCCTTTTGGATGCCTGAGCGCCGACGAATTGCAGGCGCTGTTTGGCGGACAGCCCTGTCTGACTACCCCCTTTGGCAGTTTTTGCGTTGCCGATTTCGCGCAGGTTAGCTCCAACCTTACCGGGCTGGTGCGCTATGATTTGGACAGCGGCGTCGCCAGCGATCTGCCGGCCAGCGAGACAGCCACGTCGCCCCGCCACAAGCCGGACAGCGCAGCGGTGCTCTACCTGGACAAGCAGGGCCTGGCGCTGACGCAGGATGAGGGCGATGGGCCTTCGCAACGTTTACTGTCTGTGCCGCCATTGCTCGCGCCGGCCAGCTTCAGCCCCGATGGCCAGTTTATCTTTGCGGCGCGCAACGCGGGCAATCGCTGGGATCTATGGCGCTGGCGAGCCGATGGTAGTGAGCCAACGGCGCTGACAACGCCTGATCCGTTGGCCGCACGGCCGGCCAACAACGTGGCGCCCGCGCCCAGCCCGGATGGCCGCTCCATCGTCTTTCTGACTGACCGCGCTGGCCCGTGGCAGTTGTGGGTGATGAACAGCGACGGCAGCAGCCCCCGCCCGCTGGCGCCGCAGGCCTTGGCAGGCGTCGATTTCCGCTACGATTTCAACGCCGAGCGTGTGGTGGACTGGGGAAAGTAGCAACAGCGTCCAACGACCGCGCGGCAGCTTGCGCATCATTCGCTGTGTGTGTATACTAGCTTTCCTGAGAATCTGTGCTCCATATATGATCTAGCTCATACTTTTTTTCACAATTTCGGGTTATACTGGCCCTATCAACCGAATAACAGGCTTTTGTCGTACAGAGGCAGACCAAGTAGGCTAGCCCGATGGGCTACTGAAAAGAGTCTGCCTTTGGCTTGAATCGCCCTTTTGACGCGATGCGCCATGTCATAATCGGGCGTAGTGCTGCTGGCACTTATCTTTCACACGCATATCGATGGAGGTAGAGCACCATGGCTGGATTAGATCGCAAGGAGCTCAACCAGGCGCTGAGCGCCTTGAGCAAGTACGCTGAGAAGCGCCTGACCAATGATTATCTTCTTGAACTGGATCACAAGGACGAGTTCCCTCAGGAGGTCCTGGACGAGCTTTACCAGGACATCGGTCTGCATTTGTTGTTCATCCCCGAAGAGCTAGGCGGCATGGGCGGCGGGGCCTATGACATTTATCGTGTGTCCGAGGTCATGGCCGGCATCGACCTGGGCATCGCCACCGGCGTTCTGGCCACCTTCCTGGGCAGCGACCCCATCACCGTGGGCGGCACCCCGGAGCAGCAGGAGCGCTGGATGGGCCGCATCGCCGAAGAGGGCCTGCTGGTGGCCTACGGCGCCACCGAGCCGCAGGCCGGCAGCGACTTGGGCAGCCTCAAAACCAGGGCCGTGCCGGTCGAGGAAGATGGCAAGGTCGTTGGCTACAGGATCTCCGGCCGCAAGCAGTGGATCAGCAACGGCGCCGTGGCCACGCTCTACACCATCCTGGCCAATGCGCCGGGCGGGCCGACCTGGTTCGTGGTTGAGAAAGGCGCCGAGGGTTTCTCCCAGGGCAAACCGGAGGACAAGCACGGCATCCGCGCCAGCAATACGGCTGCGCTGTTCCTGGAAGAAGTCTACGTCCCGGCCGACGATCTGGTCGGTCTGGTAGAAGGCCAGGGATTGGTTCAGGCGCAGGCTGTCTTCGGCTACACCCGCCTGATGGTGGCCGCGTTCGGCCTGGGCGGCGGCTGGTCGGCGCTGAAGCGGGCCATCCCCTATTCCCAGTTGCGCATCCAGGGCGGCGCGCCGCTCAGCCAGAAGCAGGGCCACTCCCACAAGCTGATCGTGCCCAACGCCGTCCGCCTGGAGGCCGCCCGCGCCTACATCGAGTGGACCGCGCGCCGCATCGACGGCGGCGAGCCGGACCTGCAGACCGAGGGCGCGGTCGCCAAGTACCTGGCCACCGAGGCCGGCAACAAGGCGGCCGAGGACAGCATCCAGGCCCTGGGCGGCTACGGCTACACCAAGGAATACATGGTCGAGAAGGTCAAGCGCGACGTCAAGATCACCACCATCTACGAGGGCACCTCGGAGATCATGGAGTGGACCATCGCGCGCGATCGCTGGCAGCAGCACCTGAAGACCAAGGGCGCCTACTACAACGACTGGGCGGCCAAACTAGACCAGGTGCAGCGCGCGGAGCCGAACAACGGCGCAGGGGCCGCCGCTATGGCCATGCGCGCGCTGGCCCAGGTGCTGGAGCGCTGCCGCATCGACCGGCTGACCCGCAACCAACACATCCTCTTCCGCCTGGGCGAGCTGATCGCCTACGCCGAGACGGCGGCTATCTTCGCCGAGACCGTCACCAGCCATCCCACCGAGGCGATCCCGCTGGACGTGCCCACCCGCCAGGCCATGGCCCGCATCCACGCCCGCGACGCGGCGCTGAAGGTCGCCGCCGAGGGCCTGCGCTGGGCCATCGGCGCCGGCCAAAGCGACCCCAACCTGCCCCAGTCGCTGAACCTGCCCGGCATCTACGCCGCCCAGGCCGGCCTGATCGAGGACATGGACTTCGCGGCGAAGAAGTTGAACGAGGCGTTTCCGGCAGAATGATGAAGCAGGAACGATGAATGATGAACGATGAATGATGAACACCAGACCAACGATGTCGCCAGGCCCTCCGGATTCATCCTTGATCGTTCATCATTCATCATTCCCCGAGGAGTTTGACCCATGAGTGACACCGTCCAGCGAGCCATTGCCATTGTCGGGGTGGGGGCAATTTTGCCTGACGCACCCAATGCGCCGGCCTTTTGGCAGAACATCAAGAACAAGCGCTACAGCATCTACGAAACGCCGCCAGAGCGTTGGAGCCTTGCCGACTATTACGACCCCGACCCGAGCGCGCCCGACAAGACCTACAGCAAGATCGGCGGCTGGGTGCAGGGCTTTCAGTTCGATTGGAAGAAGCATCGCATTCCACCCAAGGTGGCCGCGGCCATGGACGAGGGGCAGCAGTGGGCTGTGACCATCGCGGCCGAGGCGCTGGCCGACTACGGCTACCCCGACCGGCCGCTGGACACCGACCGCACAGGCGTGATCCTGGGGACGGCCATGGGCGGTGAGATGCATTACATCACCACCATGCGCATTCAGTTCCCCGAGTATCGCAATGCGCTGGAGTCGGTGACGGAGTTCCAGCAACTGCCGGCCGCCGTGCGCGATGCGATTCTATCCAAGTGGCACGAGCGCATGGACGCGACCTTGCCGCCCATCACCGAGGACACCATGCCGGGCGAACTGCCCAACATCGTCTCCGGCCGGGTGGCCAACGTGCTCAACCTGCGCGGCCCCAGCTTCATCACCGACGCGGCCTGCGCCTCCAGCTTCGCCGCCATCAACGCGGCCGTGGAGTTGCTGACGGCCGGCCAGGTGGACGCCGTGGTGACCGGCGGCGTCGACCGCAACATGGGCGCCAGCATCTTCGTCAAGTTCTGCAAGATCGGCGCGCTGAGCGCAACCGGCAGCCGGCCCTTCGGCGACGGCGCGGACGGCTTCGTCATGGGCGAGGGCAGCGCGGCCTTCCTGCTCAAGCGTCTGTCCGACGCTGAGCGCGACGGCGATAAGATCTACGCCGTGATCCGCGGCGTGGGCGGTTCCAGCGACGGCAAAGGCAAGGGCATCACCGCCCCCAACCCCATCGGCCAGATTCTGTCGGCCCAGCGCGCTTGGGCCAACGCCGGCCTCGATCCGGCCAGCGCCACCCTGCTGGAGGCGCACGGCACCAGCACCAAGGTCGGCGACGTTGTCGAGTTGGAGAGCCTGGGCCAGGTCTTCGCCAGCGCGCCGCGCAGCAGCATCGCATTGGGCTCGGCCAAAAGCAATATCGGCCACCTCAAGGCCGGCGCGGGCGCGGCTGGTCTGCTCAAGGCCGTGATGGCGGTGCATGAAAAAGTCCTGCCGCCTACCCTCAACGCCGAAAGACCCAACCCCAACGCCGATTTCAGCAACTCTCCCTTCATCCTCAACCATGACCTGCGTGAGTGGGCCAAGCCCAACGGGTTCCCCCGCCGCGCCGGCGTCAGCTCCTACGGCTTCGGCGGCACCAACTTCCACGTGGTGCTGGAGGAGCACGTGCCGGGCATGTTGCGCAGCGAGCGGACGCTGTACTCGGGGGTGCAGGTGGAGAAGGAAACAGGTAGACAAGTAGACAAGGACACAGGTAGACAAGGTGTTCAAGGCGACGACTCTGGCCTTGTCTACCTGTCTACTTCTTCCTTGCCTACTTCTTCCTTGTCTACTTCCAAACACCCTGTGCGCGGCATTCTGGCCATCGGCGCCGGCAATCCCGTCGCGTTGAAGGATCGGCTGGACGCCGCCTGGCAGCAGGTCGAGGGCGGCTGGACTCCGCCCATTGCCCCGCCAAGCCCGGCTGAGTTGAGCCAGCCTGAGCGCCTGGTGATCGACTTCGGCGACCACGACGAGCTGCTGGACAAGCTTGCCAAGGCCCGCAAGGCGGCTGGCTTCGACAATCCCCAGGCCTGGAAGGCGCTGAGCGCGCAGGGCATCTTCCGCGGGAGCGGTACACCCTCTGGCAAGATCGCCTTCCTTTTCCCAGGCCAGGGCAGCCAGTATAGCAACATGGGTCGCGAGCTGGCCCAGCTTGAGCCGGTGGTGGCCGAGACCTTCCGCGAGGCTGACGCGGTGATGACGCCGATCCTGGGCCGCTCGTTGACCAGCTACATCTTTGTGGACAACGCCGATCCGGCGGCTATGAAGCAGGCCGAGCGCGACCTGATGCAGACGGCCATCACCCAGCCGGCCATGCTGACCATGGACACGGCCTTCTACAAGCTGCTGGGCGAGTACGGCATCCGGCCTGACATGGTGATGGGCCACTCGCTGGGCGAATATGGCGCGCTGATCGCGGCCGGCATCATGCCCTTTGCCCATGCATTGGAGGCCTCAGCCGCGCGCGGCGCGGAGATGACCAAGGTCTCCATGGACGACAACGGCTGGATGGCCGCGGTCATGGCCCCCTACGACGTGATCATGCAAACGTTGAGCGAGATCGACGGCTACGTGGTGGCGGCCAACATCAACTCCTATAACCAGTGCGTGGTGGGCGGCGCCAGCAAGGCCGTGGAGCAGGCCATCGAGCGCTTCACCGCCAAGGGCTTTCAGGCCATGCGCATCCCCGTCAGCCACGCCTTCCACACCCGGATCGTGGCCCCGGCCAGCAAGCCGCTGCGCAAGGTGCTGGACCGGCTGAGCATCTCCGAGCCTGCCCTGCCGCTGGTGGCCAACGTCACCGGCGAGCTCTACCCCACGACGGTCGAGGGTATCAAGGACATCCTTGAACTACAGATCGCCAGCCCCGTGCAGTGGGTCAAGGGGCTGGAGACCATGTATCGCGAGGGCTGCCGCGTCTTCATCGAGGTCGGCCCCAAGAAGGCGCTGAAGGGCTTCGTGGACGACGTGCTGGGCAGCAAGCCCGACGTGGTCTCGCTCTTCACCAACCACCCCAAGTCCGGCGAGCTGCCCAGCTTCAACCAGGCGCTGTGCGGGTTGTATGCGGCTGGGTATGGGCTGCGGGCGGAGAGGGCGGCGGAGGTATCACAGCGGATGGAGAACAGCGGATATCGGACGGCCGCTGCAACTGCTACTTCCGCTCGGGCCGGTCTCCTGCCCGAGCCCGCTGCACCCGCTGCGCCCGCCGCTGCGGCTCGGGCCGGTCTCCTGACCGAGCCCGCAGTGCCCGCCACACCCGCGGCGCCGACCAATTTACCAATTTCCCACTCTACCCCAATTCCTTCCAAGGAACCAGCCATGCCCCAACCTTCTCTGCCGGCTGACGCTCTTGGTCAACTCGCTCAAGTGCTGCAACAGGCTATGTCCAACCTGCAACCTGCAACCTCTCACCTGCAACCTTACGACCGCAACGAGCCACCGCTCGGCTCGGTGGTGGTCAGCGGCACCGGTCTGGGCCTGCCTGGCCCCAACAAGCCGCTGATGGACCCCGACAACGCCCTGCGCATCTTGCGCGGCGAGCAGTTCATCGACCTGATCCCTGAACGCTTCCGGCAGCGGATTCTCGACAAGCGCATCACCCGGCTGGTCAAGAGCGAGGACGGCAGCGGCAGCTTCCAGGTCATCGCCGACCCGGCCGAAGTGCTCAAGCTGGCCGGCCGTTCTGGCCACTTCGACCTGGCCGAGGAGTACGGTGTGCCGGTCAAGCTGGTGGAAGCGCTGGACATCACGACGCAGTACTGCTTCGCGGCTGGCCTGGACGCGCTGCGCGAGGCGGGCATCCCGCTGGTGCAAACCTGGCGCAAGACCACCACTGGCAAGTTCCTGCCTGACCGCTGGCTGCTGCCCGAAGCCCTGCGCGACGAGACCGGCGTGATCTTTGCCAGCGCCTTCCCCGGCGGCGACCGCTTCGCCGAGGAGTTCACCCGCTACTACCAGTGGGAGAACCGGCGCATGCAGTTGGCTATGCTGGAGGACCTGCGCTCGTACACCAGCGACATGCAGACGCTGCAAGAGATCAGCCGCCGCATCGCCGAGCTGCGCGAGCAGATGGAGCGCGACCCCTACACCTTCGACCGCCGCTTCATCTTCCGCATTTTGAGCATGGGCCATAGCCAATTCGCCGAGTACATCGGCGCACGCGGCCCCAACGCCCACGTCAACGCGGCCTGCGCCAGCACGGCCCAGGGTGTGGCCCTGGCCGAGGATTGGATCCGCAATGGCCGCTGCCGCCGGGTGCTGGTGCTGGGCGGCGACGACGTGACCAGCGACCACCTGATGGAATGGGTGGGCGCAGGCTTCCTGGCCCTGGGCGCGTCGGCCACTGACGATCGGGTGGACGAGGCCGCGCTGCCCTTCGACCGGCGCCGCCACGGCACCATCCTGGGCATGGGCGCCTGCGGCCTGGTGGTGGAGAGCGAGGACGCGGTGCGCGAGCGCGGCATGCGGGGCATCGTCGAGCTGCTGAGCAGCGAGACCCGCAACAGCGCCTACCACGGTTCACGCCTCGACACCGACCACATCAGCCAGGTGATGGAGAGCCTGGTTGCCGCGGCCGAGCGGCGCTTCGGCCTTAACCGCTACGCCATGGCCAGCCAGACTGTCTTCATGTCGCACGAGACCTTCACGCCGGCCCGGGGCGGCAGCGCCGCGGCCGAGGTGATTGCGTTGCGCAACACCTTTGGCGAGGCGGCCAGCGACATCGTGGTGGCCAACACCAAGGGCTTCACTGGCCATCCCATGGGCGTGGGCGTGGAGGACGTGATCGCGGTCAAAATCCTGGAGTACGGCATCGTCCCGCCCGTGCCCAACTTCAAAGAGGTGGACCCGGACCTGGGCGTGCTCAACCTGAGCCGCGGCGGCCGCTATCCGGTGCTGTACGCGCTGCACCTGGCAGCCGGCTTCGGCTCGCAGATTAGCCTGACCCTGACCCGACGCATCCCCGGCGGCCTGGATCGCATCGACGATAAGCTGCGCTACCAGCACTGGCTGGACAGCGCCAGCGGCTACGACCGGGCCGAGCTGGAGGTGGTCAAGCGCAACCTGCGCATCAAGTCGCTGGACGGCCCCGGCCGTGCGGCGGCTCCCAGTCCATGGCGCTACGGCCTCGGCCCCAGCGTGCGCGCGGCGGCGCCGGGCGACGGCAGCGGCGCCGCGGCTTACCATCCGCAGCCTATGCCGGCTGTGCGCGAGCTTCTCAGCAAACCCGTGATCGGTGATCGGTCATCGGTGATCGGTGAACGGTTGGCGCCCGCGCCGGCTGCACTGGCGGCGGCTACACCTGCGCCCGCTGCGGTTGTGCCGACACCTGCTCCAGCGGTCGCTGCCCCGGCGCCGATTGCGCCTGCTGCGGCTACACCCGCGCCGTCTGTCCCTACGCCCGTTCCCGCTCCACCGGTCGCTGCTCCTACACCTGAACCCGCTCCCGCCGCACCGATTACCGATTACCGTTCACCGATTAGCGACTCCGTTGCCAGCCAGGTGCTGGGCATCGTGGCCGAGAAGACCGGCTATCCGCAGGACATGCTGGACCTGGACCTGGACCTGGAGGCCGACCTGGGCATCGACACAGTGAAGCAGGCCGAGACCTTCCAGGCTGTGCGCGAGGCCTTTGCCATCCCGCAGCAGGAGGGGATGAGCCTGCGCGACTACCCGACGCTGGAGAGCGTGATTGGGTTCGTGCATAAGATGAGGCCGGATCTCAAGGCAGGGGTAGACAAGGAAACAAGTAGGCAAGTAGATAAGGAAACAGCGGCGGCGCCACCGGCTCCGGTCACCTTGTCATCAGATGCGGTCTCGACGACGGTGCTGGAGATCGTGGCCGACAAGACGGGCTACCCCAAGGACATGCTTGATCTTGACCTGGATTTGGAGGCCGACCTGGGCATCGACACGGTGAAGCAGGCCGAGACCTTCCAGGCCGTGCGCG
>Ga0209573_1002868_pt1 | contig 20497 bp, 18 predicted proteins | sample TNRBio252014_DNA_FD_185870 | JGI IMG/M metagenome (GOLD analysis project Ga0209573, IMG submission 185870) | Wastewater treatment Type I Accumulibacter community from EBPR Bioreactor in Madison, WI, USA - TNR Reactor_6/25/2014_ DNA (SPAdes)... | ecosystem: Engineered > Bioreactor > EBPR >...
CCCGGGTCCAACTAAACTACGGGCTTCGCGCACCATTGAACGAACGACCTCAACGCCGGCTCCAGGCGGAATCGTGCCCCGTTTCGTCCCTCGCTACCGGCCGAAGGTCGGTGCGTAACTACACTCTGCGCGCCGGGCGGCGGGTGCCGCCCGGCGCGCATGGGGTTGTCGGGTGATGGTCAGAGGTTCGCGAAGCGGTCCGTCGCGGCGACGAGGGCGCGGCTGTTCGGCGGCTCGAAGGCGCTGTGGCCGGAATCGGGCGTGATGATGAAGTCGGCTTCGGGCCACGCGCGGTGGAGCGCCCAGGCGCTGAAGATCGGGCAGACGACGTCGTAGCGGCCCTGGACGATGACCCCGGGGATGTGCCGGATCCGGCCCACGTCGCGCAGGAGCTGGTCGTCGACCTCGAAGAAGCCGCGGTTCTGGAAGTAGTGGGCCTCGATCCGCGCGAAGGCGAGGGCGAACTCGTCCTCCTCGTAGTGGCCGGTGAACGAGGCGTCGGGGAGCAGCTTGGACGTTGCTCCCTCCCAGCCGCTCCAGATCTTCGCCGCGGCGAGCCGGACGGCGGGGTCGTCGCTCGTCAGGCGCCGGTGGTACGCCGCGACGAGATCGCCTCGCTCCGCCTCGGGGATGTGCGCGAGGTAGGGCTCCCAGGCGTCGGGGAAGAGAATCGAGGCTCCCTCCTGGTAGAACCAGTCGATCTCCTTCCTGCGGAGCAGGAAGATCCCGCGGAGGACGAGCTCGGTCACGCGCTCGGGGTGCGTCTCCGCGTAGGCCAGGGCGAGGGTCGAGCCCCACGAGCCGCCGAAGACCTGCCACTTCGCGATGCCGAGGTGCTCGCGGAGCTTCTCGGTGTCGGCCACGAGGTCCCACGTCGTGTTCGCCTCGAGGCTCGCGTACGGCGTGCTCTTCCCGCTCCCTCGCTGGTCGAAGAGGACGATCCGGTACTTCTCCGGGTCGAAGAACCGGCGCATCTTGCCGTCCGTTCCTCCGCCGGGTCCGCCGTGGAGGAAGACGACCGGCTTGCCCGCCGGGTTGCCGCTTTCCTCGAAGTAGAGCTCGTGCAGGTCGGAGACGCGAAGCCGTCCGGTCCGGTACGGCTCGATCTCGGGGTAGAACCAGCTGACGGGGTCCTTCACCAGGTGGGCCATGCGAACCTCCGCGCGCATCCTGACAGAACGTCCGCGCGGAGTGAATGTGTCGCGGGTCAGACCCTGGAATGGAAGATCAGGATCTGACCCCGCTACAGGTTCTCCTCGAAGAAGGAGACGAGGCGCTGGTGGACGGCGTGGCGGGTCGCGCGGTCGCGGGGGCCGTGCTTCATGCCGGCGAAGGGGACGAAGACGTACTCCTTGCGTGCCTTGTTGAGGGCGTCGGCGAAGGCGATCGACTGCTGCATGTGGACGTTGTCGTCCGCCGTGCCGTGGACGACGAGGAGCTTCGGGCCGAGCATCGCAGCGTGGGTCAGCGGGGCCGTCGCCTCGTAGCCTTCGGGGTTCTCCTTCGGGAGCTTCATGTAGCGCTCGGTGTAGATCGAGTCGTAGTACTTCCAGTGGGTCACCGGCGCCCCGGCGAAGGCGGCCCGGAAGACCTCCGGCGCCCGCGTCGCTGCGGTGAGCGTCATGTACCCGCCGTAGGACCAGCCGTGGATCCCGAGGCGGGCCGGTTCGACGAAGGGGCGCGTCTTCAGCTCGGCGATCCCTTCGAGCTGGTCCTTCAGCTCGACCTCGCCGAGGCGCCTCAAGATCGCCGACTCGAAGGCGAGGCCGCGCCCGCCGGAGCCGCGGTTGTCGACGGCCCAGACCAGGTACCCCTTCGAGGCGAGGACGTGGTCGAGGAGGGACGTGCCCCCCCAGCGCTCCTGGACGAGCTGGGCGTGCGGGCCGCCGTAGACGTAGACGACGACCGGGTACCTCTTCGACGGGTCGAAGTCGGCCGGCTTCACGAGCCTCGTGTAGAAGAGAGTCCCGTCGGACCCTCGGAAGGAGCCCATCTCCGTCGTCGCGAGGGCGTACTCGTCGAGCGACGTCTTCGGCACGAAGACGCTCCGGATGAGCGTCCCGTTCTCCCGCCTCAGGACGACGCGCGGGGGCGTGTCGACGTTCGACCAGGCGTCGAGGACGAACCGTCCGCCGGGGGAGGGGATCGCCTGGTGAGTCCCCTTGTCGAACGTGAGCTGCGCGAGGCCGGAGCCGTCGAGGGCGACGCGGTAGAGGTGCCGCTCGCGGGGGTCCTTCGCGGTGGAGGTGAAGAAGATCGCTCCCGACCCGGCGTCGAGCTTCGGGTCACCCTCGATCGCCCACTCCCCCGTCGTGACGGGGCCGACGAGCGTGCCGTCCATCCGGTAGCGCCAGAGGTGCAGGAACCCGCTCCGCTCGGAGAGCCACAGGAAGCCGGAGCCGTCGGGAAAGAAGAGCGGGGGCTCGTGGGAGTTGATCCACGAGGCGGAGGTCTCCCTGAGGAGACTCCTCGGGGCACCGTTCCCGGACCGCGGGAGGAGAAGAGCCTCGATCTCGGTCTGCGTCCGGTTCATCTTCGTGAAGGCGACGGCCGAGGAATCGGGTGTGAAGGAGAGGTCCGGGCCGATGAGGACGTCGTTCCCGTCGAAGTCGAGGGTCTTCGAGGTCGTCGTCCCGTCGGCGCTTCCCCACCCGACCACCCTCACCGAAGGAGACGCGTTCGGGTCGCCGGGCTTCGGGTAGCGCTGCGGCAGGACCTTCCCGTTCGTCGGGAGGAAATCGACGAGCGGGTACTCCGGGACCTTCGAGACGTCAAGGCGCAGGAAGGCGATCGCGGAGGAGTCGGGCGCCCACTCGTAGGCCCGGCCGTCGCCGCGACCCGCGAGCTCCTCCTCGTAGACCCAGTCGAGCCGGCCGTTCAGGAGCGTGGGGCTCCCGTCCGTCGTCAGGCGGGTCGCCTTGCCCGTGGCGACCTCGACGAACCAGAGGTCGTTCCCCTTGACGAAGGCGACCTTCGCGCCGTCGGGCGAGAAGCCGGGCAGCTCCTCCTCGGCCTCGTCGTTCGTGAGCCGCCGGGCCACCTTCGCGCCGGGCTCGTAGTGCCACAGGTCCTTCTCGGCGGCCACGAGGAGCGCGGTCCCGGCCTCGTTCCAGATCGCGCCGTCCACGGGGAACGTCCGGGGCTTCCCGTCACTCCCGGCCCCCTCGGCGGGAATCGCCTCGAGGAGCTTCCTCGCCTTCCCCGTCACGGCGTCCTCTTCCCAGAGCACGCCCTTCGCTTCGGGCCCGGGGCCCGCCTTCCTCAGGTAGGTGAAGCGTTCCGCGTCTCTCCACCGGAGAGCCGTCGGCGCGGGCTCGACGAGGGGTTCGGCGGCATAGACGCGCTCGAGCGTGAGCGCCTTCTTCGGCGCGGGATCGGCGCCGGAGGCGGGCGCGAGGAGGGAGGCGGCGGCGAAAAGCGTGATCGGCAGGGCGGGACGCATCGCGCAGGACGATAGCCGAAAAGAGGAGCGCCCCCCGGAAACCGGGGGGCGCCTTCACGGGTCAGGACCTGCGAGTGCTCCCGTTCAGCAGCGGAGGGAGCTACTTCACCAGCTCGATCTCGCTCAGCTTCCAGGTCTTGTCGAACCAGGGCTCGAGCGGGCCGTACAGCCGGAACAGCATGTTCCAACCCTTGCCGGGGATGGTCTGAATCCAGTTCTTCTCCATGCCGGAAGGGGCCCTGGGCCCGAAGTAGACGTCCACCGAACCGTCCTTGTTGACGACCAGGCCCTTGTCCAGGCTGCTCACCTGCGGGAAGTCCTGGTCGGTCTGGAGCATGGAACGGGTCTGGTTGTCGTACACGATCGCGGACCAGAAGTCCTTTGCCGGAGCGTTGGGCAGCACGTGAAGCCGATAGGTTTTGCCGCCGTCCAGCGGATTGCCCTGGGAATCCAGGAGTCCGACGGCGTACTGGGAGCCCTGGCCCACCATCTTGGCTTCCATGGCGGGCGTGACTCCGGTGGCATAGAAGTAGAAGAAGGCGGCCGCGTCCAGGTAGGCGACGCCGGGCTGCTTCTCGAACTTGTAGCCGCCCAGCCACTGGCGCCAGGTGCTCTTGGGATAGTAGAAGGCCTCGGGGATGCGGCTCTTGTAGGTGAGGGTGCGCGCGGTCGCGTCGCCCACCGCAGCGGCCTCGGTCAGGATCGCCTTCATGCGGGCGTCGGGCGCGAAAGGCCTGCCCTTCTCGATGCCGATCGAGGCGAAGAAACCCAGGGTGACGGGATCGAGCGACGCGACGGGCTCGTTCTGGACGACGTAGTCGAGAAGCTCCCAGAACCGGTAGTCCCCCGGCGCCACCGTGGAGAAAGCCCGGTCGGACACGTTGACGAACTTGTTGGGCGGCGGATTCCCGGCCTGCAACAGGGGGTAGATGCGCGTGTTCTTGTGCAGGCTCTCGATCGCGGGCTTGATGTCCCCCTTCACCGGCATGTTGCGCCAGACGAGGATGGACTCGAACGTGGGCACCCGCACCAGCATGTACCCCGCAGGCGCTTCGCCCTGGTAGCCGGGCGGGAGCAGCAGGTACTTGCCGCCCTTGCCCTTGTCCGGGCCGACGATGCCGATGTCGGTGACGTACCGGAACCAGAAGTCGTCGATCATGCCCAGCGTCATGGGGGGCACTTCGACCACCAGCGGGCCGTCGTGCAGGTTGATCCAGATCCACGTGTAGGGCGTGGTGGCGTTCGCCGTGAGAAAGATCGAACGCGCGTTCATGTTGGCTTCGAACGTCGGGATGGTGACGTTCGCGGGGCCGACCCCCAGCAGTCCCTCGCGCAGCCCGGCCATGTTCACCGGCGCCAGCGCCAGCAGGTAGGCCTGGACCGCACGCTGGAAGTCGAGGTTGTCGTAGATCTTCCCGACCGTCGCCTCGTCCGGAAATCCGTCGAAGAAGCTCAGCGTGCCCAGCCGCGTCTGCACCTTGTCCGGCGAGGCGATCCCGGCCGGAATGTCCGTCGTCATCTTTGGTTTCTGCGGGGTAGCCGCCACGGCCATGCTCGCAGCGAGCCCACAGACCAGCAGGGCCGTCAGTCGAATCTTCACTCCTGCCTCCCTTCGGCTTCGAATTCAGGCAATCTTCTCACTCGACGTTCGCGGACTCGGCGCTACTTCGTGCCGGCCGCCATCGGCAGCATCGTGAAGGGGTCGCGCAGCGGGAGGTCGGTCGCCTTCCCGCCCGTCAGCTCCGGGAATCTCACGGGGTGCTTCGGGTCGGGGTTCAGGAGGTCGTCCTTCTTCCCGACGGCCAGGACGGTGGCCTTGTCCGTCGCGAGGAGCCGCTGCGCGACCCGCTTCACGTCGGCCTTCGTCACCTTCTCGATGTTCGCGGCGTAGGTGCGCCAGAACTCGGGCTGCTTCGCGAAGCGCCCGGTGAACTCTTCGTCGAGGAAGACGCCCATGGTCTGGCTCTTCGTCGTGAAGTTCCTCGAAAGCGTGTCGATGAAGGAGCTCTTCGCGGTCTGGAGCTCCTCGTCCGTGACGTCGGCCTCGCGGATCTTCTTCATCTCCTCGAGGACGATCTGGGTGGCGTAGGCACACGTCCGCACCTTCGACTGGAAGGAGGCGCGGAAGGTGCCGGGGAACCAGACGCCGCCCGGCAGGCCGGAGCCGGCCGAGTAGGCGAGCCCCTCGTCGGAGCGGACGCGGTTCGTGATCCGGCTCGTGAAGCCGCCGCCGCCGAGGACGTCGTTCATGACGAGGGCCGCGAAGTAGTCGGGGTCGTCGCGCTGGAGGCCGGGGAGCATGACCGAGACGCGCCCCTGGTTGACGTCCTTGTCGACGAGGTAGAGGCCGGGGGCCATCGCGTGGGCCGGCTTCGGGACGGGCGGGGCGGCCTCTCCCTTGAAGGGCCAATTGGCGAAGAGAGCGTCGATCTTGCCGATCATCTGGGCGCGCGTGACACCCTTGCCGAAGTCGCCCGAGACGGCGACGACGACGTTCCTGGGGTCGACCCACTTGCGGTGGAACGCGACGAGGTCGTCGCGCGTGATCCCTTCCAGCGACGCCTTCGTCGTGTAGCGGTTCGTGTAGTAGCCCTCGCCGAACGCGAGGAAGCCCCGCTCGCGCTGCTCGATGTCGGCGGTGTCGTCGTTACGGGCCTTCATGTCCGAAAGGAGCTGGTCCTTGCGGAGCTTCAGCTTGTCGTCCTGGAACCGGGGGTCGGTGAGCGCCTCGCGCAGGATCGCGAGCCCCTCGTCGAGATCCTTGGCGAGGAGGTTGAGGGAGACGGAGCCGCGGTCGACGCCGTAGCTCGAGTTCAGGCTGGCGGCGAGGAAGGCGAGGCGCTCCTCGAGCTGCTCGGCCGTCCTCGACTTCGTCCCCCCGCGGGCCAGCAGGTAGCCGGCCAGCTCGGCGAGCCCCTCCTTCCCGGGCGGGCTGAGGTACGTGCCGCCGCGGAGGGTCACCGTGACCGAGACGAGCGGGAGCTCGCGGTCCTCGGCGACGAACGCGACCGGCCCGGACTTCAGAACCGTCCGGTACTCCTTCGCCGTCGGCGGCTGGTAGGTGAACTTCGGGTAGGTCAGCTTGTCCGGGTGCGGCGGGACTCCCTGGGCCGCGGGGGCGAGGAGGAGGGCGCCGAGGACGGCGAGGGCGGACGTCCGCACGAGGTTCTTCATCGTCTTCACCTTGGTCTTCACTCTCCGCTCCTCACTTCTTCCCGGCCGTCTCGAGCTCGGCGAGGCGTTCCTTCGCCTTCGCCACGAGGAGGTCGAAGCCCTTCTTCATCTCGGGGGGCACCTGGGCCGACTGGGCTTCCATCTTCGCGATGCCGTCCTTCAGCTTCGCGGCGTCGGTTTCGGCGCCGAGGCGCTGGAGGGACTGCTTGATCATCGGGCGGATCTGCTCCGGCACGTCGGCCAGAGCGGCGTCCTCGGCCGACGGGGCCGAGCCCGCCTTGCGCGAGACGAGCATCGTCGCCTGGTTCTCCTTGACGAGGTAGGTCTTCGCGACGCGCTGGACGTCGGCGGCCGTGACGGCCTCGAGCTTCTTCGGCCCGGTGTTCATCTCCTGCCAGTCGCCGTAAGCCTCGTTGACCATCAGCTGGACGAGGATCGGGAAGTTGGAGGAGAGCCGGCGGAACGATCCCGCCGCGATGTTGTTCTTCACCTTCTGGAGCTCGTCGACCGGGACGGGCTCCTTCTTCAGCCGCTCGATCTCGGCGAGGGCCTTCGCCGCGACCTCGGCCGGCGTCTTCCCTTCCTTGACCTCGGCCCCGAACGTGAAGGACCCGGCGTACTTCCCCGGGGCGCCGAAGGAGTTGTGCGAGGCGCTCGCCTGGGTCGCGACGGCATCGGCCGGGAGGACCATGGCCTTGTAGAGGCGGCCCGTCCGGCCGTTCAGGAGCTCGGCGAGGACCGACAGAGCGTAGGAGTCCTTGTGCTGGAACGGCACCGTGTGCCAGCGGATCTCGGCCGTGGGATTGGTGTCGGCCTCCCCTTCGAGAAGGAGGTCGTACTCCCACTTCGTCGGGAGCGTGACGACCTCGGGAGGGGCGACTTTCCCGCGGGGGATCCGGCCGAAATAGTCGTTTGCGAGCTTCAGCGCCTCGGCCCTGTCGAAATTTCCGACGAGGACGGCGGTCAGGTTGTTCGGGGCGTAGTAGGTCGCGAAGTAGTCGTCGGCCTGCGCCTTCGTGATGTTCGCGACGTCGGAGGCATAGCCGATGACGGGCCAGGTGTACGGCGTCGAGTGCCAGAAGATCGACTCGAACGCCTCGTCGAGCTTGCCGGTCGGGGTCGACTCGACGCGCAGCCGGCGCTCCTCGTAGACGACGTCCCGCTCGGCATAGAACTCGCGGAAGACGGGGTCCTTCAGCCGGTCGGATTCCATCCAGAACCAGAGCTCCAGCTTGTTCTTCGGCACGGTGATGAAGTAGGCCGTCAGGTCGTTCGTCGTGAAGGCGTTCATACCGGAGGCGCCGTTCTTGGTGTAGATCCGGTCGAACTCGTTCTTGACGAGGAGGTCGCGCTGCTCCTTGACGAGCAGGTCGAACTTCGCCTCGAGCTCCTTGTAGCGGGCGGTCTTGCTCTCGGGCTTCGTGATGTCGTCGACGTCGCCCCGCCGCCAGGCGGCGCGCATCTTCGACTCCTCGGCCCGCATCTCGTCGCGGAGCGTCTCCTGCTCGGCGATGATCTCGAGATCCCGCTTGGGGTCCTTCGAGCCGAGCGTCGTCGTCCCCTTGAACATCATGTGCTCGAAGAGGTGGCTGATGCCCGTGATGCCGACGCGCTCGTTGACGCTGCCGACCTTCGCGACCCAGCCGGCCGATACCGACGGCTCGTCGGGGCGGTGGACGAGGAGGAGCTTCATCCCGTTCGGGAGGATGTGCTCCTCGGCCTTGACTTCCTGGGCCGCGGCGGGGCCTCCGAGGAGAAGGGCCGCGGCGGCTGTGGCGACTATTGCGACGAGAACGTGTCTGCGGATGGTCATGGACACCTCACCTTGGCAGCTTGATACGCAGGCGACGCGCCGGGGGTTTTCCCCGGCGATGCCATGTCGTGTTGTGAGAACGGTTTGCAGGATTCGCTCCGGGCCGGGGCGGGACGGCAGCCGGGCGGCCCCTTCCCTCCTGGTCCCTACAGGAATCGCCGGATGGCGTCGCGCCAGAAAGGCCAGTCGTGCCCGAAGACCCCGGGCCAGAACTCGGCGTGGACGGGGACCCCCTTGCCCTGCAGCAGGCCGGCGAAATGCCGGTTCTCGCCGATGAGCGAATCGTGCTCGCCGGTGGCGACGAACCACTCGACCTGGCGGAGGCGCTGGACGAGCTCCTCGTCGGCGTTTGCGACGAAGGCCTCTGGGCAGTGGTAGTAGCAGAGGTCGTCCCAGTAGCCGTCCAGGAACTGCCCCACGTGGTAGAGGCCCGAGAAGAGGACCGCCTTCGTGACGAGGCCCGGGTAGCGTCCGGCGAAGTTCGCGGCGTGGTAGGCGCCGAACGAGGCGCCGCAGACGCCGAGGTCGCCGCGGCCGGTCCGGTGCTGGATGTAGGGGACGAGCTCGTTCGTGAGGTAGCGGTCGTAGTCGGCGTGCCGCCTCACGCGATAGGCGGGCGGCGCATTCTTGTTGTACCAGCTCTCGGTGTCGATGGAATCGACGCAGACGAGCTGGATGTAGCCGGCATCGACCTTGTCGGCGAGGGCGCCGGTGAGGCCGAAGTCCTCTGCCTGCCAGAATCGCCCCATCGAGGTGGGAAAGATGACGACGGGGTAGCCCCGGTCCCCGAACCAGAGGAACTCCATCGTCCGGCCCAGGTGGTGACTGACCCAGGAGTGGTATTCGCGCCTCATGCCCCGGAGTCTATCGAGGCTTGGAGTTTTGCGGCTCGAGGGGGGGTCCGATACGATCCCGGAAGCGGAAGAACCGGGTCCGTGGAGGTAGCCGTGAGCGTGAAGACGATCGGGGTCCTGTTCGGCATGGAGGACACCTTCCCGTGGGCCCTCTGCCACGAGATCAACGAGCTGGCCCGGCGCCGCGGCCTCGCGGTGAAGGGGGAGCCCGTCCAGATCGGACACGTCTCGCAGGAGCAGGCGTTCACGTACGACGTGATCCTCGACCGGATCAGCCACGAGGTGCCGTTCTACAGGACGTTCCTCAAGTGCGCGGCCGCGCGCGGCGTGCAGATCGTCAACAGCCCCTTCTGGTGGTCGGCCGACGACAAGTTCTTCGACAACGTCGTCGCGAGGGCCGTGGGGGTTGCCGTGCCCCGGACGGTTCTCCTGCCGCACAAGGAGCACCCGCCGAACACGACCGAGAAGTCGTTCCGGAACATGGGGCTCGTCGACTGGGACGAGGTCTTCCGCTACCTCGGCTTCCCCATCTTCATGAAGCCGGCCTACGGCGGCGGCTGGAAGGACGTCTACAAGGTCCACAGCCGCGAGGAGTTCTTCGAGGCGTACGACAAGACGCACACCCTGACGATGATGGCCCAGGAGGCGATCGAGTTCACGGACTACTACCGGTGCTGGGTCGCGGGCCGGCGGAAGGTGAAGATCATCCCGTACGCCCCGAAGGAGCCGCACGAGTCGCGCTACTCGGCGGTCGCCGGGCAGGTCGTCCCCGACGACATGGCGCTGCGCGTCACGAGGGACGCGCTCGCCCTCTGCGACGCGCTCGGCTACGACATGAACACGGTCGAGTTCGCCGTGCGGGACGGCGTCCCGTACGCCATCGACTTCATGAACTGCGCCCCCGACGCCGACCTCCACTCGGTGGGCGAGGAGACGTTCCGCTGGATCGTCTCGGAGATGGCCGACTTCCTCGTCGAGCGGGTGCTGCACCCGCAGCCGTGGGAGCCGACGGGGACCTGGCCGAAGGCGCTGGGGCTCCAGCCGCGCTGAAGTGCCGCGCCCCGGCTGGGAGGTATCCCTGCCCGAAGCACGTTCGGCGGGGCCTTCGCGGACCTACTCCGCCGGGACGGGCTTGCCGGCAAGGTAGAGGTCGATGACCTCGAGCGCGTCGTTCCGCGGCTCCTCGTTCGGCCACTGCGCGACGGCCTCCCGGAGCTCCCGGACCTCCGGCTCGAATCGCTTCGGTCCGAACGCCTGTGCGGCGAGGAGCGCGCCCCACGACAGCCCCTTCACGTGCGTGATCCGATTGAGGGAGAGGTCCGTCGTCTCGGCACGGTAGTCGGCCGAGAGGCGGACGATCGCCCGGCGCACGAGCGGCTCCCAGGCCGGGTCGGGTGTCCCGGCCATCTTCACGAAGTTGAGGACGTACTCGCGCTGGAGCGGCTCGGGGTGCTCGAGGCGGGCCGCCATCCGTTCCGTCAACCCGGGGAGCGCGCGGATCCTCTCGATCGCCCTCCTGTGGTGCTCCTCGCTCTTGTCGATGAAGAGGTGCGTGAGGAACGTCTCGAGCGGGGTGTCGTCGGGGAGCGCCGCGAGCTCGGCGGCCTGCGCGGCCCGACGCGCCGCCTCCTCGGCCTGGTACTCCTTCTGCCGCGCCTCGTCTGCGATGCGCCCCTCCTCGGCCCTTCGGGCGTCCTCCGCGGAGCCCTTGAGGAAGAGGACGAAGCCCCCCGCGAAGGCGAGGACCGCGAGCGCGGCGAGGAGCGCCCCCGCGGGGCGAAGCCACCTCGCGCCGGAGATGGAACCGGGCTCGGACCAGAGGAGGAACCCGACGAGGCCGATCACGAGGAGAGGGAGGAGAAAGCCGCCCGCGAGGCCGGCGACCGTTCGCGAGGTGTAGCGAACCTCGAGCGAGAAGACCGCCGCCCCGACGGAGAGAATGCCCAGTCCGGCGACGGTGCCCAGGACGGCGAGCGTCGGGATGCCCGGGGACCGGCTCACCCAGTCGAATCCCCCGCGGGCGACGCCGACGAGAGCGCCGAAGAGGATCAGCACCCACGCGCCGATCGGGAGGAAGAAGACGACGATGAGCCCCATCGCGTCGGGGCCGCTCGGGGGCCGGAGCGTGAAGAGCTTCGTCGTCAGGGCGAGGGCGAGCGTCAGGAGGACGGCGATGCCAAGGGCGGCGGTGCCGAGGCCCGGGAGGAGCGTTCTCATGATTTCGGGGGCGGATGGTACCCGAAGCCGGGTCCGTGGTCTCAGACGAGCCGCTCCCTGAGAAGCGCCGCATGCCGCCGGCTGACCTCCACAGGCTCCTCGAGGCCGCGGAGTCGGACCCGGAACCCGGCCTTGAACCAGGGCTCGATCCGCTCCACGTGGTCGACGTTCACGATCGTCGACCGGTGGACCCTCAGGAAGTGCCGGGGCGGGAGGAGCTCCTCCCACTCCTTGAGGCTCCTGCCGACGAGCGTCGTCCGGCCGTCGGCGGTGACCGCCTCCGAGGAGTCGCGCGCGGCCCGGAGGCAGACGATCTGCCGCACACGGACGACGCGGTAGTGTGTCCCGGCGGGGACGATGAGCGGGTCGTCGAGGTGGAGGGGCCGGCCGGGCGTGGCCGCCGACGGCGTTCCGTCGAGCAGCTTGCGGATGGCGGCGGCGAGCCGCTCGGGCGGGACCGGCTTCATCAGGTAGTCGAGGGCGTTCGCCTCGAACGCGCGGAGCGCGTACTCGCTGTAGGCCGTCACGAAGACGACGCGGGTCCCGGAGGGGATCTTCTCGACGAGGTCGAAGCCGCTCGCGCCCGGCATCCGGATGTCGAGGAAGACGACGTCGGGAGAGAGCCGGGCAATCTCCGCCTCCGCCTCGGCGACGTCTCCCGCCTCGCCGGCGACGTCGATCTCCGGGTGGACCGCGAGCATCCGGCGGAGCTCGACGCGGGCGAGCCGTTCGTCGTCGACGATGAGGGCCGTGAGGCGGGGCTTCACGGCGCCTCCGTGTCGAGCTCGAGCCGGGCCACGACGAGATCCTTCTCTTCGGCGATCGTGAAGGCGTGGCGGCCGGGGAAGTGGTGCGCGAGCCGCTCGCGGACGTTCGCGAGGCCGGTGCCGGTCCCCTCGCACGTCCCGTTCGGCGCGAGCCTCCCGCTGTTCGTCACCTCCACGACGAGGCGGCGCCCCCTGAGGCGTGCCGCGATCCCGATCCGAAGCGGCATCGGGCTCGTCTCCATCCCGTGCTTGACGGCGTTCTCGACGAGCGGGTGGACCAGGAAACCGGGGAGGCGGGCGGTGGACGCCTCGGCGGAGACCTCCCAGGTCACCTCGAGCCGCTCCTCGAAACGGATCTTCTGGATCGCGAGGTAGCTCCGGATGGCCTCCAGCTCGGCCTCGAGCGGGATCTCGCCCGAGCGGGCGTGGAGGAGCGAATAGCGGAAGAACTCCGACAGCTCGGTCACCATGAGGCGCGCCTTGTCCCGGTCCTCCTCGATGAGCGCCCGGATGGAGTTCAGCGCGTTGAAGAGGAAGTGGGGGTTCACCTGGTACCGGAGCATCTCGAGGCGCGCCTGGCTCGCGAGGGCGTCGGCGCGCAGGGCGCGCTCGGTCTCGGCGTCGAGCCGGGCGCGATACGTGAAGGCCAGGTAGAGCGCGCTCCAGGCCAGGAGCGTGATCCCGTAGTTCGTGGCGCTCTTGAAGGCGCCGGGCCAGAGAGGCTTCTCGGGCCAGAGGACCCGCGTGGCCGCCGCCGACCAGACGAGGCCGAGGAGGAAGGAGAAGGTCACGGCGACGAGGACGATCCTCCCGGTCTTCGGCCTCTCGGGGAGGAGCCGCTGGTAGACGGCCCAGAGACCGAGGCTCGTGAGGAATCCCCCCGCCGCCGCGACCGCCTTGAAGTGGAGGTTCTCGAGGAGAGCGGCGAAGGACGGCTCCGAAAGGTAGACGAGGCCCGAGAGCCAGAGGACGAGGAGATAACCGCTCCAGCCTGCGACCTGGGCGATCCAGAAGGGGCGGCCGGGGAGCTTCACGGTGTGGTTCCGGCCGGGCGCTGCCGACGCGGCGTCAAGGCGCCTTCTTCGAGGTGCCGGTGTAGGTCTTCTGGGCGATCTTCCACTCGCCGTCGATCTTCAGGAGCGAGAGGTAGTCGACGAAGAAGACCTTCGGATAGTCGAGCTCTACCTTCGCGAGGGCCGCGTCGCCAGCCACGTCGATCGAGACGATCCGGCGCTTGCGCTGGGCCTCGTCGGCGGGCGGCTTGCCGGCGGCCCGCGAGACGAAGTCGGGTGCCGTCATCGACTGGAGCTTCCCGTCGCGAAGCCCGGTCACCATGGCCGAGGGGTGGAAGGCCTTCCGCCACTCCTCGCCGTCGCCGGTCGCGTGACCACGCAGGTAGGCCTCGACCGGCGCCCGGACCGCCGCGTCGGCCTCTTCCGGAGGGGCCGCCGTCGCCAGGAGGGGCACGAGGAGAAGGGCGAGGAGAACGATGGCGGCGAGAAGGACGAGCGCTCTCTTCACGACGACCTCCAGGGTTGCCAGCAGGGACTTTGCGTCCGCGCGGGTCGGGGAATTCGGTCCGGGTGCCGTGATCATGCGGGAAATCTGATCCGCCGGGGCCGTCGCGTCACGGGGAAGCCGTCGAACGGCTCAGCCGGGCGACGAGCGGTCGATTCCGCCGACGAGCGGAAGGGGCAGAATGCGGCCCTGCGGAGGTGACGGCGTGAGGAGACTCGGCGGTGGCCTGGCGGTCCTTCTCGGAGGTGCGCTCGTGGCGGTGTCGGCGGAGAAGCCCGCGGACCTGATCCTGAAGAACGGGAAGCTCGTGACGATGGACGCCGCCCGGCCCGAGGCGACGGCGATCGCGATCTCGGGAGACCGGATCGTGGCGGTCGGCACCGACGCCGAGATCGAACGTCTCCGCGGTGACGCGACGCGCGTGATCGACCTCGCCGGGAAGACCGCGAGCCCCGGCTTCATCGACGGGCACGCGCACCTCACCGGGATCGGCGACGCCCGGATCGCCCTCGACCTGAGGGGTGCGAAGAGCTGGGACGAGGTCGTCTCACGCGTCGCCGCAGCCGTGAGGAAAGCGCGCCCCGGCGAGTGGATCCTGGGGCGGGGCTGGCACCAGAAGGACTGGACTTCGCCCCCCGAGCCGAACGTCGAGGGGTTTCCGCTCCACGCCAGCCTCAGCGCCGTCTCGCCGGCCAATCCGGTGCTCCTCTCGCACTCGAGCGGGCACGCGGCGTTCGCGAACGCGGCCGCGCTCGCACGCGGTCGCGTCGGCCGCGACACGAAGGCACCGGCCGGGGGCGAGATCCTGAAGGACGCCTCGGGCGAGCCGACGGGTCTCCTCCGGGAAACCGCCGAGGACCTCGTCGACGCGGCGCTGAAGACCGACCTCGCGAAGAGGACCCCGGCCGAGGTGACCGCCGACCTCGACCGCCGGATCGACCTCGCCGTCGAGGAGTGCCTCCGCAAGGGGGTGACGACGCTCCACGACGCGGGCAGCCCGCTCGACGTCGTCGCGCGCCTCCGGCAGAGGGCCGAGGCGGGAACGCTCGGCATCCGCATTTACGCGATGCTCTCGGCCTCGAACGAGGAGCTCGAGAAGAGCGCCGCGCGGGTGAGGGTCGTCGGCGCGGGACGGAACCACCTCACGGTCCGGGCGATCAAGCGGCTCGCCGACGGGGCGCTCGGCTCGCGCGGGGCGTGGCTCCTCGCTCCCTACGCCGACGCGCCGGGTCAGACCGGTCTCAACACCTACCCGATGAAGGACCTCGAGAGGACGGCCGAGATCGCCGCCGCGAACGGCTACCAGCTCGGCGTCCACGCCATCGGCGACCGGGCGAACCGGGAGGTCCTCGACGTCTACGAGAAGGTCCTCGCGCGCCACCCGAAGAAGGACCTGCGCTTCCGGATCGAGCACGCCCAGCACCTCGACCCGGCCGACGTCCCGCGCTTCGCGAAGCTGCCGGTCCTCGCGATGATGCAGGGGATCCACTGCCCGTCCGACGCCCCCTTCGTCGCCGCCCGCCTCGGCGAGAAGCGCGCGAGGGAAGGGGCCTACGCCTGGCGCCGGGTCCTCGACGCCGGGGCGCGGATCGGCAACGGGACCGACGCCCCCGTCGAGGACGTCGACCCGATCGCCTCGATCCACGCCTCCGTGACGCGCCAGCCGGCGAAGGGGCCGGCATTTTTCCCCGAACAGCGGATGGCGCGGATGGAGGCGCTGGCCTCCTACACGGTCGCGAACGCGTACGCCGGGTTCGAGGAGGACCTCAAGGGAACGCTGACGCCCGGCAAGCTCGCCGACGTCGTCGTTCTCTCGAAGGACCTGTCGACGATTCCAGACGAGGTGATCCCTTCGACGCGAGTCCTGGCAACGATCGTCGGCGGCAAGGTCGCCTACGACGCGTCGCGATGAAGCCACTCCGCGCCGCGTGGGCGGGATTGAAGGCCCGGGCGTTTCCCCCCGGAGCCATCACGTTCCACCTCGGCGCGTGGTCGCGCGGAGAGCTTTCCGAGGCCGAAGGAACGGCCGCGAGGGCCCTCCTCGCCGAGCTCGGCTTCGGGAGGCTCTTCGTCCTGCACGGATCCGCCGTTCAGGTTGGGACGGGAACCGTCGTCGTCGTCGGTTCGAGGGGGATCGGGAAATCCACGGCGTGCCGCGCGCTGGTGCGCCGCGAGGGAGCGGTCCTCGTCGAGGACGGGCTCGTCCTGGCGGGCGAAGCGGACGGACGCTGGACGCTGATCGAGACGGGGACGCTCGGAGTCCTGCGGCGCGCCGCCCTCCTGGCGGCCGGCCCGCGCAGGGTTCTGCCCTCGCCGGGAGCACTGGCGCCGCGAGCCTCCGGGAGGCGTTCCGGAAGGGGGCTGTCTCGTTTCCATCGGGCCCTCGAGGGGCTGGCGTTCCGGGGGGGCGTCCTGTTCTCCCAGCGGCGGAAGGAGCCGATGGTCCGGCGCCTTCTCCCCATCGACCGCGTCGTCGTGGCCGAGTACCCGGAGGGCTCCTCGGGTTCGTGGGAGACCGACGGCTGGACGATGTCCGCGGTCGTCGACATCGAGGCCCGGATCCCGGCCGGAACGACTGTCCGGCGTCCGGCCGTTTCGGGGGCCCGGCCAGACGTCCTCGTGCGACTGGAAGATGCGCTCCGCCGCTGAGCCGAGGCGGGAGGCGCAGGCCGGGGACGGGCCGCCGCCTCAGGAAGGCCGGATCGCCTCCCGCGCCTCGCGGAACGCCGCGCGGAAGCGGGCCATGTCCTCCTCCGTCCCGATCGTGACCCTGAGGCCGTGCTTCGGATCGCGGGCGGAGACGCGGACGCCGCGCGCCTCCAGGGCGCGGGCGAGCTCCGGGGCTCCCGAGGCCATCGGGACGAAGACGAAATTCGTTTCGGAGGGAGGCGTCGGGAAGCCCTCCTCCCGGAGGAACGCGGCGAGCGCCTCGCGCCCGGCGACGGTGCGGCGACGGCACGACTCGAGGAACGCGGAGTCGTCGAGGCTCGCCGACGCGGCCGCGACGGCGACGTTCGAGACGGCGAGCGGCGCGCCCCCCATCCGCACCTTCCGGAGAGCGGCGGCCAGGGCGGGGGTCGTCATCGCGGTGCCGACGCGGAGCCCCGCGAGGCCGTGGAGCTTGGAGAACGTGTACGTCACGACGACCGGGAGCCCCCTCTTCACGAGCGGGAGCATCGAGGCGAAACGCGCGGCGTCGGGGTAGTCGCGGTAGGCCTCGTCGACGACGACGACCGCCTTCGCCGCCACCCGCTCGCAGAAGGAGCGGAGCGCGGTGGGATCGACGACGGTGCCCGTCGGGTTCGCAGGGTTGCAGACGTAGACGAGGTGCGTCGCCGGCCCGACGCGCGCCTCCATCGCGGCGAGGTCGGTCCGGAAGGCGGCGTCGTGCGGGACACGGACGACCTTTCCGCCGAGGGCCTCCGCGTAGAGCCCGAGGCCGGGGTAGGTCGGGTCGGCCGTGACGACCTCGGCGCCGGCGGCGCCCCAGGCCGCGGCCGCCATGCAGAGGAGGGCGTGGGAGCCGGGGCCGAGGACGACCTGTTCGGGCTCGAGTCCTTCGCGGACGGCGAGCTTCTTCTCCAGCTCCGCGACTCCCCACACGTACCGGTTTCCCGAGGAGACGGCTTCCATGCCGGCGCGCCGGGCCGCTTCCGACGGGCCCCACGGGTTCTCGTTCTGGCCGAGGCGGACGATGCCGGCGGCCGGCGAGGTCGGGGGAGCCGGCGCGGGCGGGGCGGCGGCGGCCGGCGCCGCCGTCGACTGCGCGAGCCCTTCGCGCACCGCGAGAAGCGCGGCGGCGGACGCGGCGGAGCGGGCGAGGAACCGTCGGCGGTCGAGGGGAGTCGGCATCGAGGCCTCCGTACGCCGGACGATGCCTCGCGCAGGGGCCGCCTGTCACGCGCTTCGCGGGCACGCGGACCTCGACCTCGCAGACGCGACCGGCGCACGGCGTTGGCAACCCTCGCGAGCCCTTCCCCTAAACTCCCGCCGAATTCCCGTCCTCGAGGTGATTTCATGGCGCGCACGGAACGCGATCCCGAGACGTCCCTCCTCATCGACCTCCTGGCCGAGGCGTTCGAGAGGAAGTCGTGGCACGGCACGAACCTGCGCGGCTCCTTCCGCGGGATGACGGCGGCCGAGGCGGCGTGGCGCCCCGGCGAGGGGCGGCCGAACGCCTGGGAGCTGGCCCTCCACGCCGCCTACTGGAAGTACGCCGTCAGGCGGAAGCTGACGGGCGAAAAGCGGGGGTCGTTCGCCCTCGAGGGGAGCAGCTGGTTCCGGCGCCCCGAGGGCGAGCCCGACGAGGCCGCCTGGAAGGCGGACCTCACCCTCCTCGCCGCCGAGCACGGCGCGCTCGTCGCCGCGGTCGCCGAGAAGGTCCCCGGCCTCAAGGGTGCCGCTCGCGCGAAAGCCCTCCACCTCGTTCGCGGTGTCGCGGCCCACGACCTCTACCACTGCGGGCAGGTGCAGATCCTCAAGAGGCTTCGTCCGAAGGGATGAGTGGAGGCTTCTTCCCGCCGACGCGGGCCTCGGTCGTCGAAGCGGCGCGAAGCGCGGACGCCGGAGAGCGCCGCCGCGCGCTCGAGACGCTCGTCGCGGCCTACTGGCGGCCGGTCTACCGGCACGTGCGGCGGAAGTGGGGAAAGGGGCACGAGGAGGCGGCCGACCTGACGCAGGAGTTCTTCGCCGAGCTCCTCGAGCGCGACCTCCTCACCCGCTTCGACCCGTCGAAGGCGAGGCTCCGCACGTACCTCCGCGTCTGCGTCGACGGCCTCGTCGCGAACGCGGAGAAGGCGGCGGCGCGGCAGAAGAGGGGGGGCGGGGTTTCCCCGCTCTCTCTCGACTTCGAGGGGGCCCGCGAGGAGCTGGAGCGCGCGCTGGCCTCCCCCGGGGAGTCGCCGGAGCGCGAGTTCGAGAAGGAGTGGGCCCGGAGCGTCCTCGAGCTCGGCCTCGCGCGGCTCGAGCTCGCCCTCGCAGGGCGGGGGAAGGGGATCGCGGCGCGCCTCTTCGAGATCTACGACCTGGGGGCCGAGGGAGAGCCGCCTCCCCCCTACGCCGCCCTCGCGGAACGCTTCGGCGTCTCCGTTTCCGACGTCACGAACGGGCTCTCTCTGGCGCGACGCGAGCTCCGGAGGATCGTCCTCGGCCTCCTGGGCGAGATGACGGGGAGCGAGGAGGAGTTCCGGCTCGAGGCGCGGACTCTCCTCGGGGTGGACGGGTCGTGAGGGCGCTGGCGGGGGAAGACGTCGGGCGCCTCGCCCGGGCGCTTCGAGCCCCCGACCTCTCGGGGACCCGCTTCCTCCTCCTCCGGGAGATCGGTCGTGGAGGGATGGGGAGCGTCTGGGAGGCCGAGGACCCAGAGCTCGCCCGGAGCGTCGCGGTCAAGGTCCTCGACCTTCCCGACGAATCCGGGGATCTTGCCGCCCGCCTGCGGCTGGAGGCCCGCGTCCTGGCCCGGCTCGAGCACCCCGGGATCGTCCCGGTCCACGATGTCGGGAACCTCCCGGACGGGCGCCCCTTCTACGCGATGAAGCTCGTCCGCGGCGAGCGGCTCGACGCGGCCGCCGCGCGCCTCGCGACGCTCCCCGAGAGGCTTCGGCTCTTCCTGCGCGTCTGCGAGCCCGTCGCCTTCGCCCACGCGCGGGGCGTCGTCCACCGCGACCTCAAGCCCGAGAACGTCATGGTCGGACCGTTCGGCGAGGTCCTCGTCCTCGACTGGGGGATCGCACGCGTCCTCTCGGATGCGGGCCTGGAACGCCAAGGCCGCACAGGGGCTGAGCCGGCAGGCGAGGCGGCACAGACGGCCCCTCCCGCGGCGGGGACCGCCGCCGGGTCGGTCCTCGGGACGCCCGGCTTCATGGCTCCCGAGCAGGCCCGGGGAGAAGACGGGGTCGACCAGCGCGCCGACGTCTTCGCCCTCGGCGCGCTGCTCGCCGCGCTCGTCGGGGAGACGGTTCCCGCGGGCCGCCGCCTCGCCGCGATCGTGGCCCGGGCGACGGCCGCCCGGCCGGAGGAGAGGTACGCGGACGTTCCGACCCTCGCCGCGGACGTGACCCGCCTCCTGGACGGAGAGCCGGTCACGGCCCATCGCGAGCGGGCCTGGGAGAGAGCCGCGCGGTTCGCCTCCCGCCACCGTGTGGCGCTCCTCCTCGTGGCGGCCTACCTCGCGGCTCGGGCCGCGATCCTCTTCGTGTACGGGCGTTAATGAGAATGGCGAAACCGTTGAACAGGTGGGATGAAGGGAGATCGGCGATGAACAAGGTGCTTCTGGGGCTGCTTCTCGGCGGAGGGCTCGGCGTCCTCGACGGCCTCACGGCGTGGTTCACGCCCGAGGTCCGCAAGGACATCCTCGGGATCGTGATGGGCTCGACGTTCAAGGGCCTCGTCGCGGGCCTCCTGATCGGCTTCTTCGCCAGGAAGGTCGCCTCGATCCCGGCGACGATCGTCTTCGGCGTCCTCGTCAGCGGCTTCTTCGCCTACCTCGTGGCCGCGCAGATGGGGAAGTACTACTTCGAGCTGATGCTTCCCGGCGCGCTCGTCGGTCTCATCACAGGCTACGTGACGGCGCGGTACGGGAAAGGCGGCCCGGCACGAAACCCGGAGGGCCGCCCCGCGTAGAACACCGGAACGACACATCGGGAGAACACCGTCCGCGGGGAGAGCCCACGGCCGGGAAGAGTGCCCCTTTCGGGGCGGAACGAAAGGAGAC
>Ga0209573_1002869_pt1 | contig 20496 bp, 10 predicted proteins | sample TNRBio252014_DNA_FD_185870 | JGI IMG/M metagenome (GOLD analysis project Ga0209573, IMG submission 185870) | Wastewater treatment Type I Accumulibacter community from EBPR Bioreactor in Madison, WI, USA - TNR Reactor_6/25/2014_ DNA (SPAdes)... | ecosystem: Engineered > Bioreactor > EBPR >...
CGCACCTTGCTCACTAATGCAGAGAGTACACTCTATTCGGAAGAACTGGTGCAGATCGCAAGTGCAAAACGCGATACAACAGCCTGGATCGAAGGTTGCCTTTGCGCTGCCGCTAAACAAGACCGAACCGCCGGAAAAGCAACGACGGAAATCTGGCTTATCAAAGCAGAGCAATTGGCAAAGCACCGGCCAAAGGCAATGGCACGGGTCTTGTTTTGGAAAGGAAATTTTATTCTGGAATCCGGCCAGGTTGACTCTGCCCTGCTCATTTTCCAGACCGGTCTCAAACTCTTTACCAGGCACCGCCTGCCTTCTCTTGACCACATCAAGCTAATTGGAACCACGGCCAAACTCTACAGTCGCCGGAACGAAGCTCGTCTTGCCGATTCTCTGGGGCGCAGAGCCATCCAGCTTTGTACGAACCCCGCCGATTCTGCCGAGGCTCTTCGCTATTGGGCAGGCATACAAGAAGACCTCGGCAGGCCTGATGAAGCCATTGGCGCCTACCTCGGGGCTTACCAAATTGAAAAAAAATCGGGGAGTACCGTTGCAGCGGCCTACAACCTGCGTCAGGCTGCCAGTATCCTTCGCAACCAGGGGCATTATGAGCAGGCCATTCGTTATTTTAATGAATCAATCGCTTTGTCTGAGGGTATCGGCTATTCATTAGGGTTGGCCAGCGCCTGGCACTCCCTCGCCGGTTTGTACAAAGGGACCGGTGAATACAAGCAGGCACTGCATTATTATAAATTGGCTTTGTCTTTGAAAAAAGATCTGGGCCGGCCTAAAAAAATACTGACTACGATTCGAGACATGGCCGATCTCTATTACCTCACTAATCAATACGATTCCTGTCTGGCCTTGTGTACGAACCACTTGCCCGTTAGTAAAGAACTGAAGCTTTATGAAAGCGAAAGCCACCTGGCATTTTTGGCGGCTATGTCGGCTGCCAAAATGGGCAAGGATAAACTCGCGCGTACTTATCTGAGCCAGGGTGAAGTCGCCGTTCTTTTGATCAGTACCCCCGAAGAGCGGCCAACGATTCTGAAATTAGCCGCCCAAAGCCATGCGCTGCTGGGGCAATACGAAAATGCGTACTACTATCAGGTGGAGTCCCAAAACGCGCAGGATTCTATTTTTAATGCTGAAAAAAGCCGCATTGTCTCCGAAATGGAAACACGCTTTGACACCGAGCGAAAAGAAAAACAAATCATTGACCTGGCAGAACAAAACGAACTCAACCAAGCCCGGATCGTGGTGGCCCGCACCCGGCAGTTGGGGCTGCTCATTGGGCTTGGCTTGTTTGTTGCCCTCGCATTTGTCCTCTACCGGAATGCCGTAGCCCGAAAACGCCACAACGCTACCTTAGAAAAAACCAATTTAGAACTGACCCGCAAAAACCACGAAGTACAAACCCTCCTGCGCGAAATCCACCACCGCGTCAAAAATAACCTGCAAATCATCTCCAGCCTGCTGAAGTTGCAAGCCCGGAAAATCAGCGACGAAAGCACGCTCGAAGCCCTGCGTACCGGACAAGCCCGCGTGCGCTCCATGGCGCTGCTGCACCAACGACTCTATCAGGGAGACGAACTGAAGGATATTCCGATGAAAGCCTACTTAGCCGACCTGACCCAGAGCTTGCTGGATGCCTACCAGGTTGATGAAAATCGCATCCTGCTGCGCACCGATCTGGATGACGTTTTACTCGACGTAGATGCCGCCGTACCCCTTGGCCTCATTGTAAACGAATTGATAACTAATTCATTGAAATACGCCTTCCCGGACGATCGCAGCGGAGAAATCGAGCTAACCTTAAAACAAAAGGGAGCAGATTTATATTTACAGTTATCGGACAATGGCATCGGGATGCAACTCGATAGTGGTCAGCCGGTGGTCCAAAAGTCTTCTTTTGGTTTAGAATTGGTGGCCTCGCTGACCCAAAAACTGAATGGTCAATTGTCCTTTTTTAATGGCATAGGCAGCAGGACGGAGCTGGTTGTGCCGAAATTTTCCACAAAAGAATTGATGCCGTAATGATCAACCTGCTTATTGTAGAAGACGAACCCATTATCGCCAAAGACATCGCTTATACGGTGGAAGACCTTGGCTATGGCGTCGCCGCAGTTTGCCGCAACCATCATGAAGCCCTGGAAGCACTTCGAACAAGTAACCCCGACCTCGTCCTCTGCGATATACACCTTAAATGCGACGACTGGGATGGCATTCAATTAGCCACTGAAATCCGCCGGTTATACGACTTGCCCCTTATTTTTCTAACCGCACTGACCGATCCTGATACCATCAGCCGTGCAGCGGTCACCGATCCCGACGCTTACCTCACTAAACCGTTTGAAGAACGAACCCTCTATGCAGCGATTGAACTGGCCATTTTTAAGTTTTTGCAAAAAAAACAAACCGCTGTAAGCGAGCCGTTGCCCTTCTTTGCCGGGAGTTTTTTCATCAAAGACAAAAAGCGCTTAGTCAAAGTCAGCACGGAAGCCATCCTTTGGATAAAAGCAGAAGGTGCATACACGCAGGTGGTAACGGCTGACCGCCAATTTTTGCTCAGCAGCAACCTGGGCGCCTTAGAAGAAAAGCTGCAAGGATTGCCTTTTATGCGGGTTCACCGCTCGTTTTTGGTGAATTTTCATGGCATTGATGCCATAGAAGAGGATGTGCTGGCTATAGGAGCTGAACGGATTCCCATCGGAAAAAGTTATCGCGAAGCCTTTTACCGGTTGCTTCAGCAATTGTAAGCGCTTGTTTGGGATTTCCTGATTGGGCGCTAAGAGCTTGTTCGGGATAAATTTGGCGTTGGCGAATTATGAAACAGCAAAAGGGCTGCACCAGCGTCCTGATGCAGCCCTTTTCCTATTTGAAAATAAAACAATCAATCAATGCGCAAGCACCACCCGCTTCGTCACCGGCGCTTCACCTTCCACTTCAATGGAAAGGAAATAAACACCGTCGGCGCCATCCAATTTCATGCGGAAGAGCGATGACCCATCTAACCGAACTTCCTTGACCAATTTGCCAAAGACATCCAGTACCCGGATGGTTCCAATCGGATCAGCATAACCACCCAGATCAATGTTCACCTCCCCCGTAGTTGGGTTTGGATACACTTCCGGTGAAAAAACCGAAGCCGTTTTGGGCGTTTGTGGCGCCTGAATCAGCGGAAGCACCCCTCCAATGACCTGGACGTTGTCAAACGTTGCCGTCGTCACTACATTGGCGTTGATGCTTTCCGCAAACAACCCGACTTGGATACAGCCCGTCATGCTCACCGTTGCCGAAAAGGCAAAAGTCCACGTGCTGCCATTCGGAGAAGTGTAGCCTACAAAATTGCCACCGGTGCGCACTAAACGCAGCCACGTGTGTGTCGGGCGGATCAGGTTCAGGATACTCGCCCCGCCATTGGTCGTAGTGCGGATTTCACGACGGATATTGTTGGTCAACTGCGTTTTGAGCGCCACTTTTTTGGAACCCGGATCAAGCGTTTCGCGCATGGTAATGCCGGCCCAGCCGCCGCCACTGACGTTCACGACGCGGGCAATAAGTTCAACATTACCGCAAAGTTCCTGAGAAACTAAGTGCAATTTATCGCTGCTGGACGTGGAGAACCCCGAAGCCTGAATCGTAAACACGTCATTCGGCTGGGCATCGCAGGGCGGGTAATTGGCATTGCCGTTGGCCGTTCCTACATCCGAGTTGTTCCAATTACCATCGCCGGAAAGTATATTGTCAATGGTGCCGTCGCAGTTGTTGTCAATGCCATCACAAACCTCGGTAGCGCCGGGTTTGACGGCACCGTTAGTGTCATCGCAGTCGTCGTCGTTGGCTACATAGCCCATCGGTGCGCTGCACGCCAATTGAGTAACTGCCGGGTTGCCAAATCCGTCCCCGTCCATGTCGCGGTAGAACGTGGTTTGCACGCCTTCGTCAATCATCGCATCGCAATCATCGTCAATGGTATTGCAAACCTCCGTCTCACCGGGGTTAACGTCCCCATTGCCATCGTTGCAATCGGTATTATCGGCCACATAGCCCATTGGTACGGTGCAACCCAATTGGGTGACGGACGGGTTACCAAATCCGTCCCCGTCCAGGTCGCGGTAGAACGTGGTTTGCACGCCTTCGTCAATCATGGTATCGCAATCATCGTCAATGGTATTGCAAACCTCTGTTTCACCGGGGTTGACGTCCATATTGGCATCATTACAATCGGTATGGTCCAAAACATAACCCATCGGGGCGGTACAAGCCAATAGGGAGGCAGCCGGATTGCCAAATCCGTCGCCGTCGGCATCGGCATAGAAAGTGGTTTGTACGCCTTCGTCAATCATGGTATCGCAGTCGTCGTCAATGGTGTTGCAAACCTCCGTCTCACCGGGGTTGACGTCCCCATTGGTGTCGTCGCAATCGGTATTATCCAAAACATAGTCCGTAGGCGGGCCGGTACAGGTCATTTGGCTGACCGCCGGGTCGCCAAAACCATCGCCATCATCATCTAAGTAATAAGTAATGATGGGAATGGCCGTGAAGCTGGCGCTGATGGTGTGGCCGGTCGTGACATTGAAAAAAGTATAGGAAGTGACGGCCCCAACCGATGAACCATCCACCAGCACATCCGCAATGCTGTAACAGGCATCCGGGGTGATGGTAAACATCTGATTGGCGCCATTCGGAACAATAACATTGCCCGACGGCGAAATAGTACCGCCCGTGCCGGCGCTCGCCACGATGGTGGAGCCAAGAGGTTTGTTGTACACTTTCACATCGTCTATGGCCACGCCGCATCGTTGTACGGAGGTATCGGTAATCAAACGGACTTTAAACCGAACAATTTTTCCGGCAAAGGCGCTGACATCCACATAAAATATACGCCATCCCGTGGAAAGCTGAATGGTAGTAATAGGGTTTCCAATGTTTGCAACCATGTCGGCGCCGTACCAAATAAAAAGGGATTGGGTCAATCCGCCTCCGCCAACTTCTTCCAGTGTGACCTCGAGCCGGTCGAAATCAGGCCTTTCTACCTGGAACTTCATCGCCCAGTTGATGATGATGTCGCCGGTTGCAGCGGTCAGGTCAATATCCGGCGACTCCAATACCTGATTGGCGCTGGGTTCGTAGACATTGTCCAAATCCGTTTTCCAGCATTGGGTACCGCTGTTGGCGGTAGTGATCGGGGCAAATATGGGCGTACCCCGTTCCCATTCGTCCTGGACACCGGAGTGGGTGAAACCGCCATCATCTGTTTCAAAGTCTTCATCAAAGATGGCACTAAAGCCAGTGAGATCGGGATCGGTATCTTCCAGAATATGGATTGCCCAGTTATGGAGCGTGCCACCGTCGCCGGTTGCGTCATCGTATATGGTCAGTGTCCAGGTTCCCTGGGCATCTATGCCTTTGAAATAATCATTGAGCAGGGCAGCGAGTTCAGGCGTGTGCCCCAGCCCGTTGAGGACTATGAATATAGGAGGAATGGCATTAAAATCGTTAAAGATCAGGTCCATGTTTGTGTTGGCCCCTACTGTGACAGAACCAATGTCTGAGAACAGGTGCATCACATTGCCCTGGGGAGAAGTAAGGGTCACATCAAGGTCGGCCATAAAATTATGGGTCAGGCTGATGCTGACCGACATATCCTTGATCCGTTTGCTGTCGGGGATGGTCAGGGTGGAAGTGACCACTCCGGGGCCATCAGGTATGGTTACCGGTACACTGGCAGAGGGGTAGGCAGTGTAGCCGGTTTCTGCCGCAAACTTCGATACGGACAGGTGATACGTACCAAAGGTAATTCCGCCTGCGGGGATACTTACAGATACATAATAAGTGCCACTCTCTTTTACCGTGAAAAAGGCGGCTTCCGAATCAGGGCCGGCAGTTCCTGCATCATTTTGACCCAGGTTGAGGCCGCTAAAAAGCCCCAAACCAACTTGACCATTCCATTCCGTGAGATCGCGCTCGGGATCCAGATCGAGGCTTATAAAAACCGACTCGCCGGCATTCAGGTTAATGGAATAGAAATCAGCGTCTGTGGTAGAAGAAGTTGAGCCGCTTATCCAGCCGCCGGCTGGCAGCACCTGTGCGGTTCCAGTCGCGTCATTGCTTTCAATTTCTGCTACCGGGCTGCCGCTTTGTACCTGCACATACAAATCGTAGGGACGCATTTGGGTGGCTGGCGAGTTGTGTCTGACCTGGATGTAGTAAGTTCCGTTTGCCGGAATGGTAACCCCGGCAATAGAAGAAGACGTAGTTCCGAATACACCATTGTCGTTGTCGTTCTCCAATACGGTGGTGCCGTCCGGTGCGATCAAATCCAATTGGCTGTCTACGCTTCCATTGGAAGAGAGGGAGGTCATGGTAGCAGCATAGACGCGATCGCCGGCATTGGCTGTAAAAGAGTAAAAATCTATATCTCCCATAAGGTAGATATAACCCCTCATTTTTGCCGGGTTGGAGGGAATGGGCGTGGCTTCCGCTGAGGAATTGTTCGGCTCCACTTCGAAGTCCGGGAAAGTTTGTGCGAATGCCGCCGGACTGAAAAGCCCGCAGCACATCAACAAAACCAAAGATATGCGCCGGGTGCAGGCAGATGTCAATGTGCGCAATGGTTTTTGCGTAAATCTTTTTGCCATGAGATCAGATTTTAGGTCGTATAAATGAAAGGTCGGTTTCCATTAAGCCTCAAAAATAATAAAATATTTAAATGTGGCTTCTATAACAGGCTGTTACATTTTTTTAAACCGCTTCCATCCTTCACGCAAAAACAAAGGGGCGTACCGATGGTTTCGGTACGCCCCCAAGCTCGGTTAGTGAGGGTGTCACTTCAAAGTGACGCCTTCACTTGTACCCGTCAATGCACAACCACCACGCGCTTCGTCGTCGGCGCTTCACCTTCCACTTCAATGGAGAGAAAATAAAGGCCGTCGGCGCCATCTAATTTCATACGGAACAGCGGCGATCCGTCTAATTGTTGCTGCATGATCATTTTGCCATAAGCGTCGAAAACTTTCACCGTCCCAATTGGATTGATATACGCACTCAAGTTAACCTTCACCTCCCCCGAAGTCGGGTTCGGGTAGACTTCCGGTGAAAAACTTGAAGCCGTTGCGGGCGTTTGTGGCGCCTGAATCAGCGAAGGAACGCCTCCAATAATCTGGACGTCATCAAACGTTGCCGTGGTCGTGGTATTGCTGTTGATGCTTTCCGCAAACAATCCGGCATAAATGCAGTTGGTCATGCTGATCGTTGCTGAAAAGGCAAAACTCCAGTTCGAGCCGTCTATTGAGGTGTAGCCGGTGAAATTATTGCCATCGCGCACCAGGCGAAACCAGGTGTGTTGCCGGAACAGGTTCAGGTTGTTCACCGCGCCATTCGTAGTGGTTCTGATCATCCGGCGGATATTGTTGCCGCCCTGGGTTTTCAAGGCGACTAACTTTGAACCTGGCGCCAGCGATTCGCGCAGGGTGATCCCAGCCCAACCGCCGCCAGTGACATTCGCAACACGAGCGATGAGTTCGCCGTTGCCGCAAAGTTGGCGGGACGTAAGGTGCAGCACATCCATAGATGAAGTAGAAAAACCGGTAGCCGATACCGTAAACTGGCCGTTGGTTGTCGTGCAAGGCTTGTACCCCCCGCTGCCATTGGCATTGCTTACGTTGTTGCTGCTCCAGCCTCCGGGAAGTGTCAGCCCTTCCTGAACCGTAATTTGCGCCGTACAGGTAGTCGAATTCCCCGCAGCATCCTCAACGGTTACCGTTACCGGAATGGTTTGTCCGATCTGCGCACAACTGACCGTCGCCGGCGAAATATTCGTCACCGTCAATACGCTGGAACAGTTGTCGGAAGAAGCTGTGGCGTTAAACACATCGGCAGCCTGAAGCGTGTAATTGCCTGCGGCATTCAGGAATACGGTCGTGTTTTTGCAAACCACCGTTGGCGGTGTTTCGTCCATTTTGGTGACGGTGAACGTGCAGGAATTGGTCAGGCCGTTTACGTCGGTTACCGTCAGCGTCACGGTGGTGTTGCCTACGCCGGAAACGGTAGTTCCCGCTTCCGGAGACTGGGTCACGCTTTGTACGCCACAGTTGTCGCCGGTCGGGGCTAAGCTGGTGTAATTGGGCAGGGTCGCTGTGCAATTTGCGCCAACCACTAAGGTTTTGGGGGTCGGACAGTTGATCGAAGGCGGCGTATTGTCTACCTTGGCCACGGTGAACGTGCAGGAATTGGTCAGGCCGTTTAAGTCCGTCACCGTTAGTGTTACGGTCAGGTTGCCCGCGCCGGAAACGGAAGTTCCTGCTTCCGGGGATTGCGTGACGCCTTGAACGCCGCAGTTGTCGCCGGTTGTAGCTAAGCTGGTGTAATTGGGCAAAGTTGCCGTGCAATTTGCGCCAAGCACCAAAGTTTGCGTAGCCGGGCAGGTGATGCTCGGTGCGGTGTTGTCAACTTTGGTGACCGTGAAGGTGCAGGTGTTAGTCAGGCCGTTCACATCCGTCACGGTCAAAGTTACCATCATGTTGCCGGCACCAGAAACAGGGGTTCCAGCTGCCGGGGACTGGGTCACGCTTTGCACGCCGCAGTTGTCGCCCGTTGTGGCTAAGCTGGTGTAATTGGGCAAAGTTGCTGTGCAATTTGCGCCAAGCTCCAACGTCTGCGTAGCCGGGCAGGTGATGCTCGGCGGCGTATTGTCTACTTTCGTCACCGTGAAGGTGCAGGTGTTGGTCAGGCCGTTTACATCGGTGACGGTCAAAGTCACGGTCATGTTGCCGGCACCAGAAACAGGGGTTCCAGCTGCCGGGGACTGGGTCACGCTTTGCACGCCGCAGTTGTCGCCCGTTGTGGCTAAGCTGGTGTAATTCGGCAGTGCCGCCGTGCAATTTGCGCCAAGCACTAAAGTCTGCGTGGCCGGACAAGTGATCGTCGGCGCTGTGTTATCCACTTTGGTAACCGTGAACGTGCACGAATTGGTCAGGCCGTTGATGTCGGTTACCATTAAAGTCACGGTCATGTTGCCTGCGCCGGAAACAGAGGTGCCTGCTACCGGAGATTGGGTTACACTTTGTATGCCGCAGTTGTCACCCGTTGTGGCTAAGCTGGTGTAATTCGGCAGTGTTGCTGTGCAATTTGCGCCAAGCGCCAACGTCTGTGTGCCCGGGCAGGTAATGCTCGGAGCGGTATTGTCCACTTTGGTAACCGTGAAGGTGCAGGAGTTGGTCAGGCCATTCACGTCAGTTACCGTCAGCGTCACCGTCATGCCGCCTGCGCCGGAAACGGGGGTTCCTGCTGCCGGAGACTGCGTTACGCCTTGCACGCCACAGTTGTCCCCCGTGGTGGCCAGGGTGGTGTAATTTGGCAGCGTTGCCGTGCAATTTGCGCCAAGCGCCAACGTTTGTGTGCCCGGGCAGGTAATGCTCGGAGCGGTGTTGTCCTGAACCATTACGGTTGTTTGGCAGGAAGCACTGATGCCTTTTACATCCGTTATCGTCAGCGTCACCGTTTGGGGCGTCCCGACGTGGCTGCAATTGAACGAATTGGGTGAAACCGTTATGCTTTGCAGACCGCAATCGGCTGTGCTGCCATTGTTTACATCCGAAACGGAAAGACTTGCGCTGTTGCCGGTCAAGACGATGGTAGCCGTTTTACAAATGGCCTGGGGCGCATCACAACAGTTTTCTGTCGTCAGTTGCCAGGGGACGATGCGGGTACAGCCGCCATTATTGTCTGCTATTTTTACATAATAAGTATGAGTGGCTTCCGCCAGAACCGCCGTGGGCGTAAACGTATTGGTAGCTGTTACATACGTCCCTGCCGACATCGTAGCGGCCTCGTCGGTGAAGACGCCCTGAATAGAGAAGTCCACAGGACTGCCCAGACTGAAAGTCAGGCTGATGACATCGCAGGCATTGGCCGTGGTGGGCGCAATGATGATCTCGTTGTTCGTTACGTTCGGGATCGGGTTGCCCTGCGGGTAAGCGATGATGCCGTTGTTGGTCAGAGCCGAATTGGTGTGCGTTTGTGTTGTATTGACCGTAAACAGGCCTGTATTTGTAAAAGAGCCCGAATTACTCAGATTGTCAAAAATAGTGATCGTGGCGCACGCATTGTTATTAAAAGTAGCGTTTGTGGAATTTTGCACCGCATCCAAGCCTGTTTGCTTAATGCTAATATCACCACCGGCATTGTTGTTAAGGACTGCAGCCACTCCTGTATTCACAATACCACTTCCCGTCAAGGGCGCATTTTCTCCCATCCGGATTAAGCCCGCGTTGGTAAATGCGTTGGTACTGACAATTCCATTAGGCGTTCGGTCAATGTGGATTTCTGCTCCGGCACTGTTTGTGAATGGGACATAACTGAGAATGCCCGTCCCGGTATTGGCAATAGAGCCTACGGTGATTTTTCCACTATTTTGAAAGGTACCCGTGATATGCCAAATACCATTTGAGAATGCTCTGTCAACGGAAATAATTCCTGTGGAAGCATTGGTAAAGGTTGCATAGTTCTCAATATCATCCTGGCCAGAAAAGGCGATATCGCCAATAGTTAATGTGCCTGCGTTGTAAAAAGTACTAAAGTTTATTACCCCGATACCGGAAATACGATTGATGCGTATACTACCAGTAGCATTATTGTTAAAAACGCCTCCATTGCCGCCCGTAAAAACGCCATAGCCTGTTGTTTGTTCAATTTGGATTGATCCGCCCGGTTTGTTGTTGAAAATACCGCCATCAACTGAAATGCCATTTCCTGAAACGGTGGCATTTATACCGATATTAATAGTGGCTTCGTTGTTCACTACTCCGGAAGTATAAAAGGCTTCAGCTCCTCCCGTGCGGTCAATTTGAATCAAGCCATTTGGTTTGTTGTTCAACGTACCGCCACCGCGATGCACGATGCCTATGTTGGCAACCGTTGAGATATTGCCTACCCGTATCGTACCGCTGTTGTCTAAGATGCCGAAATTCTCTAAAGCAAACCCCGTGGCACCATTAATTGCTAAACTACCTGTTGCCTGGATGGTGAATACAGCACTTGCCTGTACCAATACCGATTTAGCTACTGCCGCCGTGCCGCCCATGATGACAGGGGCATTGACCACATTGGGTATCGTCACATTATCTACAGCCGTAGGTACGCTGCCATCCGCCCAGTTGCCGGGCGTGGCCCAGTTGGTGGAGACACAGCCCGTCCAGGTATCCGTAGTGGTGGAGGCGGTAAATGGCGGACTTAGCACTACGGGGTTGCTTCCGTAGGTGGTTTCGCAAGCCGGGTTGGCCTGCAATCGTACTTTGATATGGTAATTCCCTGCGGCAAGGCCATTAAATACGGGATTGGTATCCCAGGTGCCCCCATTGTTGATGCTGTATTCCAGCGTACTGATGCCCGTAGCGTTTACCGTGATGGTGCCGCCAGATGGGGCGACGCAGGTTGGTTGTGTGACACTGGGCGCCGTGACGACAGGCGGGGTACAAACAACAATATTACTCAAAGAAAAATCATCAACACCGAGGGCGTCTTCCTGATTGGGAGTCGCCGGAGGTGTATTAAAATTCAACCACCGGAAGCAAAAGGTATTGCCGGGTGCGATGTTTAAACCGGAAATGGTGGCTGAAACCACCGCTGAATGCCGGAGGGAACCGCCGCCCACGGTCGGAGCGCCGGGGTTAAAATAGTCTAATGCCGTAAACGCCGTCCAGGTACCTGCACCGTTGATGGCCGTGGTATTTTGGTTGTATTGAAACACGAGACCGTCCTGCCTATTCTGGGAAGCCACCCGCCAGGTTTCGCCTGTGTAGGTTATGGTCAGCGAAGTAATGGTACCGCCGGTATGGTTGGTGAAACAGGCACCGATTGTTGAATTCATCGAATCCTGGTTTGTGCTTGTTACACTTCCAAATGCCCTGTCTGAATCTCCGGTTGCGCCGAAACTGTAAGTGTCATACGTTACCAGAAGGTATGGCCCGGATGCGTCTCCTGCCCGATAGATCATATTGGCTCCACCAAATACATTTGATGTTTCGAAAAAAGCCCAGCCGGCAGGAATGGCAGTATGCCCGGTACCCGAAATGGGAAGGGTATTGAAGTTTTCGGTGTAAGTGAAACTGGTGTTTGGGATGGAAATTTGCGCCTGGGCGGTGCCACTGAGGCAAAGTATTGCCATTAGGACAAAGGCGTAGTGCCTGTTCGATAAAGGAAGTGTTGGTGACATGAATTTCCGAATTCGATAGGTGATGAAATAGTGTTTGTAGTGTCTGATCTTCAAACTTGCGGAAATTCAGTGCAGGGGGCAATGGTTATCTTCCGGGCAGGCCGTTTCCCTTTCCGAGTGACCGGGTTGGCTTTCCGAATGAAATGGCGTGGGTGCATTATTGTGGTGGTGCTCTAATCACCTTGAGCGGGTAATGATGCCTATTGCCATTGTTAAAATTTATGTAAATCGAAAATTTAATCTTATATTTGCATAAACCATTGTTTATGTTTATACGCCGTCATATTGAAAGCCGGTTGCTTGAATTGTGCCAAAAATTTCCAATCATTTCTGTCACGGGGCCGAGACAGTCCGGAAAGACTACTTTATTGCGCGAATTGTTTCCAAACTACACCTATGTTTCGCTTGAAAACCCAGACAATCAGGATTTTGCAATAAATGACCCCAGACGGTTTTTGGCAACTTATGATCGGTATGTCATCATAGACGAAGCTCAACGGGTGCCACATCTGTTCAATTATTTGCAAGGCAAGGTTGATGAAGACGGCATTTCGGGGCAGTATCTTTTGTCCGGCTCTCAAAACTACCTCCTGATGGAGCGCATCAGCCAAAGCCTCGCCGGGAGGGTCGCCTTGTTTAAATTATTCCCGTTTTCCTTTTCTGAGTTGCAGGCGGCCCATTTGTTGCCCGACAGTTTAGAATCCGCCATTTTTCGGGGGTTTTATCCACGTGTCTACACCCACGATCTGTCTCCCCGCGATTTTTATTCCAACTATTTAGAAACTTATGTGCAACGCGATGTACATCAACTCACTGCGGTTCAGAATTTGATTCAATTCCGCAGTTTTGTCCGGCTTTGCGCAGGACGCATTGGCCAGCCAATTAATTACCAGGCCCTTGCCTCCGATACCGGCATCTCTCCAGTGACGGCAAAAGCATGGCTGGGGCTTTTGGAAGCCAGTCATATCTGCTTTTTACTGCCGCCTTACTTCAAAAATTTTTCGAAACGCATATCGAAAACTCCCAAACTCTTCTTTTATGATGTTGGCTTTGCAGCGAACTTATTGGGCATCACGGCTGCCAGTGATCTGAATAGCCATTTTGCGCGCGGCAATTTATTTGAGAACCTCATCGTCGCTGAAATGGTCAAACAACAGTTTCAAAATGGATGGCAATCCGAACTGTACTATTGGCAAGAGAGCAACGGCCGCGAAATTGACCTGCTCACTGAAAAAAATGGGCAATACACCATTGCCGAAATTAAATCGGCAGCTACCCTCAACAACTCTTTTTTCGATAACCTGTCGTATTTTCAAAAACAACTTGATGCCCCGGGGCAAGCGCGTCCTTTTCTGATTTACGGCGGAACCGAACGTCAGGAACGCAGCGCGGCCTCCGTGCGCGGATGGTGTGATGTGCAGGGTATTTTTATGTAGAATTTTAAAGACAATAATGCTCGTCCATACAGTCAGTCGGTGGCTGTTTTTAGAGTTCGAGAGCAAGGCAGGCGAAAGCCCAAAAGTGGGAGTTTACTCGCGTAAATGACCAATTTTGGGCTTTCGCATAACGCAGCTATCGGACTATAAAAACAGCCACTAAATAACTTTAAGGCGCTGCATCAATTCTTCCTGAAAAGTCCGGCTCACCGGCAGCGTTTTCTGACCAATATTGACGTAGTTGTACCCATCGCTGATGGCGTCAATTTTGGCGACATTGATGATGTGCGAGCGGTGGATGCGGAGGAAGTCTCTGGAGTTGAGTTTTTCCTCCAAAGCCCCCAGCGACAAGGTCATGAGGTATTCGGCGTCGCTGGTGAATATTTTGCAATAACTGCGTTCTGCTTCCGCAAACAGGATGTCCTGAAGGTAAATTTTAATCATTTTTCCCTTGTGCCGAACGAAGATGCGGTCGGCGAGTATGTAAGCATGTTCCTGCGGGCCGCCAAGGTGTACGAGGGCTTGTCCGCTGTGTTCTTCCGCTAATCGAACCATGGCCAATTCGATGGCGCGTTGCAGATCGGCTGGTTGAAACGGTTTGGAAATGAAGGCATAAGGGCGCGTGGTTTTGGCGCGGTCGAACGTCGCGTCGTCGGTATGAGAGGTGAGAAAAATGACTGGCGTCTGGTATTGTTCATAAATCAGGCGGGCGGTTTCCACGCCGTCGAGGGCGCCTTTCAGGGTAATGTCCATGAGCACCAGATCGGGCAGGGTGGCTTCCATGCTTTTCAGGGCATCCTCTCCGCGCGGGGTAATGCCCGTGATTTCGTATCCCAAGCCACTGAGCATCATGGAAATGTCGGCAGCAATAATCATTTCGTCCTCTACGATGAGGATTTTGACGGGACTCATCATAAAATCAGGCTACTTTTTCTAGTTAGTGGAATCCATAAGGCAAAGGTAACAAAACAATTTGCAGGGAGTTTTGACAAACATCGGATAGCTTCTCATAAATTGCTGCGTTGTTTTTTTTGATCCTGTTTAAAAATTGCAAACTTGACAGTTTAAATTGTTCTACGATTAAACGCGCTTGTCTATGAAGCCTCTTTTTTGTGTTACTTTTTTGATAACAGCTTGTTTTACATTAATTTATTCACAATCCGGCGACCCGGTAGTGCGCCAAAAAGACAGCCTGGTCAATGCACTGAACGGGACGCCACAGGTGGAGGCAAAACTGAAATTATTGGCAGACATCGCCAGTCTTGCGGAGCAATCTGATGTCGAAGAAGCGCTGAAGTACCTACGGCAGGGTGTCCAACTTGCCCGGAAATCCAAAGACGCGGAGGGGCCAAGGTTTGATGAAAGGATTGGAAGGATTTATGCCAATCTGATGAAATTCGATTCTGCCAGTCTTTATTTTGAAAAAGCCATGACAGGCTACGTCGCCAAAGGCGATAAGACAGGCGAAGCTTCGGCGTGGTTCAAAAAATCCTATATCAGCCGCTATGAAGGGAAGTTGGAGGAATCCCTGAGCTACAACCTGAAAGCGCTTGCCATCATGGAAGCCTTGAAGGACGAACGCGGCATTTCGAGGGCTTACGAAGAAATTTCCCACGATTTGTACGAACAAAATAAAGGAGATGAAGCCCTGGCTTATGCCCAAAAATCAATCGCGTTGGCAGAAAAAATTGGCGATAAAGGCCAGCTCCTGTACAGCCTCGGGGCGGCCGGGGCGGCTTCATTCAAAACAAAAGACTTTAAAGCCGCCTATCAGTTTATGGATAAGAAAGTGACGCTGGCAAAGGAAATGGGCTTCCCCCCGGGAGAGTTAGCTCCCTTTTACAATGAACGGGGGAATGCATTGAAACTCTTAGCGCGCTATCCGGAAGCCTTAGATGATTATAACCTGGCACTCGCCTACTCGAAAAAAACAGAAATGGCCGGCGTAACCCTGAGTGTAGAAGCCAATATTGGCGACATTTACATGCGGATGGGGAAATATGCGGAAGCGCTTCCTTACAAACTTAGCGCCATTGAAGGTTTTGAAAAAATTGGTTTCAAAACCAACCTACCTGAAAATTACCTGCATACCAGTATCATTTATGAAAAACTCGGGGACTATAAATCGGCTTTAGCTTACCACAAAAAGTACCAGGTGGAAAACGACAGCTTGGTGAGCATCGAAAAAGATGAAATGATGTCCTCGTTGCTTACGAAATATGAAACCGCTGAAAAAGATAGCCGATTAGCGGTGCAGGATGCCCAGATTTCCCGCCAAAATACCATGCAATGGGCCATCAGCGGGATTGCCTTATTGTTGGGTTTGGTTTTGTTTCTATTGTATCGGAACTTTCGCCAAAAACAAAAATCCAACACGGAGCTGAGTGCCACCAATGATTTGCTGGAAAAGAAAAACCGAGAAAACGAGCTGCTGCTGAAAGAGATTCACCACCGGGTCAAGAACAACCTGCAAACCATCTCCAGCCTTTTGAACCTGCAATCAGCCGGCATCACGGACGCCAACGCGCTTGAAGCCGTGCAGGAAAGCCAAAGCCGCGTACGCTCTATGGGCCTGATCCACCAGAAATTGTACCAGGGCGACCAATTGGCCACCGTTGAAATGAAAGATTATTTCAAAACGATGGGCGAAACCCTGTTCCATGCTTTTGGGATGAAGGATCAACAGGTAGCCCTCAACGTAAATATGGAAGAAGTCGGGTTAGACGTTGATACCGCCATTCCGGTGGGGTTAATCGTCAATGAGTTGGTGACCAATGCCCTTAAATATGCTTTTCCTGAAGGCCGCCCCGGCACAGTCGAGATCAGCCTCCAGGCTCAGGACGACAACACCCTGACACTCCGCATAAAAGACGACGGCGTTGGTCTTCAGGCCACCCAAAATCAATCTAAAAACAATGGTTTTGGCAGCCGCCTGGTGCAGTTGCTAACCCTGCAATTAGATGGCCATATAGAGGAATCTGCGAAAGATGGCGTCGAGACGGTTATTCGCTTCAAGCCGCAGGCGAAAGCAGCGTAGAGGGTAAAGAGGAATAGATTTGAAGATGAGCTAAATTTGAAAATTTGAAAATGGGCAGCTGCCATTAAGGTTCACGATAAATTTTCGTTTTCCTTCCAGCCTGTCTTCAAATTTTCAAATCACCAAATTTTCAAATCTATTTCCCCTTGCTCCTTACTCCAAAATGACCCTTTAATGCGCAATCACCACCCGTTTCGTCACCGGCGCTTCACCTTCCACTTCAATGGAGAGGAAATAAAGGCCGTCGGCGCCATCCAATTTCATGCGGAAGAGCGATGACCCATCCAATTGCACACTGGCGTACCAAAATTGGTAGAGGTTTCAGGGTCCCATAATGTACTGGGAATACCGCCTGTTTCAAAACCGCCGTCAACAATCAGGTCATTACACATGGTCGGAGACATTGATTTATTTTCCCTTTCTACTTTTATGAAATGAGCCTGCCTTTGGGCTTCTGTCATGGGCGGGACTTTAACCTCTGGAGTAATGGCAATACCATCTTTTGTTGGAATGGGGTCACATGCCCGGTCATAAGGTCCACGAACCTGGGCAAATGAGGCAAGTGTGATCACTGAAGCCGTGAAAATCAGCAAGCCTTTAAAGTAGATGTTGTACATAAAATGTTAGTTAAGAAGTTAATGAAAGTTAATACATGAACATTATAACAAATATACAACTTATTGCATATTTTGAAATAATCTCAACCATTTTTTCTTTGTTTGTTAAAAAATTGTAAACTTGGCAGGCTTAAGGAACGCCGCCCAAATCGGGAACTTATTATTGCGACGTTCCTAACCAAATTCAAAGCCATTCGCCATGAGTACAATGCCGATTGCATATCCCTTAGCCAGAAATTACATCCACGGGACATTCCGGGAAGTTGCAGGCAGATCAATGACCGTGCAAAGTCCGCTTGACGGCAGCGCCATTTCTTCCGTCCCGCTTTCCGGCAGGGAAGCGTTGGACGAAGCCGTTGCCGCCGCGCAGGAAGCCTACGCCGGGTGGTCGAAATGGACCATTAAAGAGCGGGTGCAGGTCTTTTTCAGATTTCGGGCGTTGCTCGAACAGCACAAAGCCGAACTGACAGCCTTGGTTTCTGCCGAAAACGGCAAAACCTTCCCCGAAGCGGAGGCCGAAATCCTGAAAGGCATGGAGCTGTGCGAATTCGCCTGCTCGCTGCCGCAAATCCTGAACGACGAAATCCAGGAGGTCAGCAAAGGGGTGGAATGCCGCACTTCGCACGTGCCGATTGGCGTGGTAGCCTCCATTGCGCCGTTCAATTTCCCATTCATGGTGCCGCTGTGGACCATCCCGAATGCCCTTGCCTTAGGCAATTGTATGATCCTGAAACCTTCGGAATTGGTGCCATTGAGCGCGCAGCGCATCGCGGAGTTGCTCCAAGAATCCGGCCTGCCCGACGGCGTTTTCAACATCGTGAACGGTGACCGCGAAATTGTGGAAGCGATCTGCGACCACCCCGGCATTGAGGCAGTTTCCTTCGTCGGTTCCACGAAAGTGGCCAAAATTGTCTACCAGCGCGCCACCCACAACCTGAAGCGCTGTTTGGCGCTCGGGGGCGCAAAAAACCACCTGATCGTATTGCCGGATGCCAATCCCGATATTTCCGCCGCCAATATTGCTGCCTCCATGGCGGGTTGCGCCGGGCAACGGTGCATGGCGGCTTCCGCCATGGTCGCTGTGGGCAAAACGGATCACATCATTCAACAAATTTGCGAAGAAGCTAAGAAGATAGTGCCGGGAAAAAATCTCGGCTCTGTGATCACGCAAGCCGCTAAGGAGCGCATCGAGCGCTATATTTCGGAGGCAGAAGCTGCGGGCGCCCGCATTTTGCTGGATGGTAGAAATACAATCGTGTCGGGTAAAGAAGCTGGTTATTACGTCGGCCCCACAGTCATTGACAACGTGACGCCCGATATGGCCATCGCCAAAGAAGAAGTTTTTGGTCCGGTATTGGCCATCATGCGCACGGAGAGTATAGACAAAGCCATCGAAATCGAAAATCGCTCGGAATACGGCAACGCCGCTTCTGTTTTTACACAAAGCGGCGGCTTAGCCAATTACATCATCGAGCGGGTCAGCGCAGGGATGGTCGGCGTGAACGTCGGCGTTCCGGTGCCCCGCGAACCCTTTTCTTTCGGCGGCTGGAACGAATCGCGCTTCGGCGTGGGCGACATCACCGGCAAAAGTTCGATTCATTTCTGGACGAAGCTGAAAAAGACCACCACGAAATGGGATCCGGAGGCTTGGAAGGATTGGGCGAGTTGATTTGAAGATTTGAAAATTTGATAATTTGAAGATTCAGAACATTTTCAAATTTTCAAATCAACTAATTTTCAAATTGCCCCTGTCATTTTCAAATTTTCAAATCTTCAAATCTTCAAATTAATAATGCCATGGATACTGAAAAAACAACCCTCAGCAAAAAAGCTGAAATTCTTGAGAAACAGAAAAAATACCTGTGGCCCAACCACCTGCTGTATTACACCGAACCGCTGCCTTTAGAGCGCGGCGACGGCATGTACGTCTGGGATGTGGACGGCAAAAAATACCTCGATTTTTTTGGGGGCATCCTCACCACGAGCGTTGGGCACAACCGACCCGAAGTGACCGAAGCCGTGCGCGAGCAGGCAGAAAAGCTCATCCATTCCTCCACGCTTTATCCGAACGAAGCGCACGTGAACCTCGCCGAAAAAATGGCGGAGATTACGCCCGGCAAGTTGCAGGTTTCCTATTTCACACCGTCGGGGACGGATGCGGATGAAACGGCTGTTTTTTTAGCGCAAACCCATACCGGGCATCAGGAAATTATCGCCCTGCGGCACGGCTACAGCGGCCGGTCTGCCATCGGCATGAGCCTCACCGGGCAGTCGCCCTGGCGCATCGGCGGCACGCATTTCATGGGCATCAAGCACGCGCTGAACCCTTATTGTTACCGCTGTCCACTGAAAATGACTTACCCAGGTTGCGGGGTTGCCTGCGCCGGAGATGTGGAAGACGTGGTCAAAACCATGACTTCCGGCAGGATCGCAGCATTCATCGCCGAACCCATCCAGGGCGTTGGCGGATTCATCACCCCGCCGCCCGAATACTTTAAAATTGTGCACGAAGTGGTGAAACAATACGGCGGTCTTTTCATCGCCGATGAAGTGCAAACCGGCTTTGGCCGCACCGGCGACAATTGGTTCGGCATCGAACATTACGGCGTGGAACCCGACATCATGACGATGGCGAAAAGCATTGCCAACGGCTTCCCGCTTGCCAACACGATTACCACCCCCGAAATTGCGGAAAGCACCCGCAGCGCCGGACTTACCATCAGTACTTTCGGCGGCAACCCGGTATCCTGTGCGGCTTCCATAGCCACTATCGGCGTGCTGGAAAAAGAAGCAAGCCCGCAGCATGTAGCCGTTTTGGGCAGGCAGTTGCGCGCAGGCCTGGAACGCTTGCAGGAAAAATACGCCGTCATTGGCGACGTTCGGGGCATGGGCCTGATGCAGGGTTTGGAATTGGTGAAAGACCGCCAAAGCAAAGAACCTTCGCCGGACGCAACGCGGCAGTTGTTTGAAGCCACCCGCGAACTGGGCCTGCTCATCGGCAAGGGCGGCCTTTACGGCAATGTGATCCGCATTTCACCGCCTATGACGGCAACGGAGGAGGATGTTGCAATTGCATTGGATTTGTTGGATAAAGCGTTTGCGAAAGTGAGATAAGCCGCAAAATGTCTGCCTTAATCGGGAAGATTTTTGTATTTTTGAATAAATAAAGATTGCTTATGCACACTCCTGTCT
>Ga0209573_1002870_pt1 | contig 20495 bp, 21 predicted proteins | sample TNRBio252014_DNA_FD_185870 | JGI IMG/M metagenome (GOLD analysis project Ga0209573, IMG submission 185870) | Wastewater treatment Type I Accumulibacter community from EBPR Bioreactor in Madison, WI, USA - TNR Reactor_6/25/2014_ DNA (SPAdes)... | ecosystem: Engineered > Bioreactor > EBPR >...
GCCTTGGCCCAGCGACCGTTGCCGTCCATGATCAGCGCCACATGGCGCGGACCGGCGGCGTCTGAGCTGGGGTGATCGGCCATCAAGGCACCTTTCGAGGTTCAGGCCGCAGCCTAGACCTGCATGATTTCCACTTCCTTGGCCTTGAGGGCCTCGTCGATCCGCTTGATGGCGGCATCGGTGTCCTTCTGGACCTCGGCCTCCATCTTCTTCTGCTCGTCCTGGCTGATCTCGCCTGCCTTTTCGGCCTTTTTGAGATCATCGTTCGCGTCGCGGCGAACATTTCGCACGGCGACCTTCTGCTGCTCGGCATAGCGACCCGCCAGCTTGGCCAGATCCTTGCGGCGCTCCTCGGTCAGAGGCGGTATCGGCACGCGGATCGTCTGGCCGTCGACGATGGGATTGAGGCCCAGGCCGGCGGCACGGATGGCCTTTTCAACCGAGACGACGACGCCCTTGTCCCAGACGTTGACCGCAATCATGCGCGGTTCCGGCACGGTGATGGCGGCCACGGCGTTCAGCGGCGTGGTCGAGCCGTAGGCGTCGACCTGGACCGGCTCGAGCAGGCCGGCCGAGGCGCGGCCTGTCCGCAGGCCGGCGAATTCCTCCTTCAGCGCGCCGACGGCCTTGTCCATGCGGCTGCGGATGGTGTTGAGGTCTGGCTTGGCCATCTTTGTCTCCCGGTCTGTCGTTATGCCTCAGCCGTCGGTGCAGATGACGGTGAAGGCGCCCTGGCCGTCCAGCACGCGCTGGAAGGCGTCCGGCTCGCGGATCGAGAAGACCACGATCGGGATCTTCGCGTCGCGCATCATGGCAATGGCAGCCGCGTCCATGACCCGCAAGTCCTTGGCCAGGACGTCGGTGTAGCTCAGGCGCTCATAGCGCGTGGCGGTCAGGTCCTTCTTGGGATCGGCGGAATAGACACCATCGACCGACGTGCCCTTGAGCAGGACGTCACAGCCCATCTCGGCGGCCCGCAGGGCGGCCCCGGAGTCCGTAGTGAAGAAAGGCGCGCCGACGCCGGCGGCAAAGATCACCACGCGGCCCTTTTCCAGATGGCGCAGGGCGCGGCGCCGGATCAGGGGCTCGGCCACCGCCGGCATGTCCAGGGCCGACTGCACCCGCGTCGGTACGCCGATCTTTTCCAGGGCCGCCTGCATGGCCAGGGCGTTCATGACGGTGGCCAGCATCCCCATCTGGTCGGCGGTCGCCCGCTCCATGTCGCCGGCGGCCTTCGACAGTCCACGGAAGATGTTCCCGCCGCCGATGACCAGGCAGATCTCGACGCCGGTGGCGTGGGCCCGGGCGATGGAACCGGCGACCTCGCCCACGGTCTTCATGTCGATGCCATAGGCCTGTTCGCCCATCAGCACTTCGCCGGAGACCTTAAGCAGGACGCGCTTGTAGTTGAGGTCGGCCATGGGTCCTTCGGCGATGCTGGAAACGGAATCGGTCCTTCATAGACGAAGGGCGCCCCAGCCGTCAGCCGGAGCGCCCTAAAAGTTTGTCTCCTCCCCATCTGCGATGGAGGGGTGACTTGCGTTTTTACGCCTTGGTCATCGAGGCGACTTCTTCGGCGAAGTCCGGTCCGACCGGCTTCTCGACGCCTTCGCCCAGGCCCATGCGGACAAAGCCCGTCAGGGTGATCGCCGAGCCCAGCTCCTTGGCCGTGTCGGCCACCAGTTGCTCGATGGTCTGGTCCGGGTTCATCACGAACGGCTGCTTGGTCAGGACCACTTCCTTCTGGAACTTGGCGATCTGACCCGAGACGATCTTCTCGATCATGTTGTCCGGGCGACCCTCTTCCTTGGCCTTCTCGGTCAGGACAGCGCGTTCCTTCTCGATGGCGGCCGGGTCGAGGCTCGATTCGTCCAGCGACAGGGGCGAGGTCGCCGCGATGTGCATGGCGATCTTGCGGCCCAGCTCACGCAGCTTGGCGTGATCCGCCGCCGACTGGATGCCGACCAGCACGCCGATCTTGCCCAGGTTGGTGGCCACGGCGTTGTGGACATACGACGCCACGACGCCCTCGCCGACCGACAGGGTCGCGACGCGACGAACATGCATGTTCTCGCCGATGGTGGCGACCAGGTTGGTGACCAGGTCCTGAACCGTGGCCCCGTCCAGCGGGGCAGCGTTCACGGCGTCGACCTCGGTGTGGTCGAGCGCCACGATGGCGATCTTGTGGGCGGCGTCCTGGAACAGTTCGTTGCGGGCGACGAAGTCGGTTTCCGCGTTGAACTCGATGACGGCGGCGCTCTCGCCCGCGCCCTGATGACGGGTGGCGACGGCGATCAGACCTTCGGCGGCGACGCGGTCAGCCTTCTTGGCGGCCTTGGACAGGCCCTTGGCGCGCAGCCAGTCGATGGCGGCGTTGATGTCGCCGTCGGTTTCCTGAAGCGCCTTCTTGCAGTCCATCATGCCGACGCCGGATTTTTCGCGCAGTTCCTTGACGAGCGCAGCGGTGATCTCAGCCATGAGATGTCTCCTTGGGGGTAGTTCGGATAGGGGAACGGCCGGGGCAAACGCCCCGGCCGTGTGTCAGTTAAACGCACGGCCCTTTGTCGAGGCCGGTCGGGCTGATCTCAGCCCTCGGCCTCTTGGGTCGGTTCGGCCTCGGCCACGACGGCCTCGACCTCAGCTTCAGCCGGAACCTCGACCGCGACGACCTCAACCTCGGCCGGAGCCTCGGCAGCGGCGGCGACGGCCTCATCTTCGGCCGACAGCTTGGCCGGAGCGGCCTCTTCCTTCAGCGCCGGCTCGGCCGGCGGGTTGGCGGAGGCACCCAGGTCAACACCCGCGCGGGTAGCGCCGGCGGCCAGGCCGTCGAGGACGGCGTCGGCAATCAGGTCGCAGTACAGCTGGATGGCGCGCGCGGCGTCATCGTTGCCCGGCACCGGATAGGTGATGCCGTCCGGATCCGAGTTAGTGTCCAGGATCGCGATCACCGGGATGTTGAGCTTGCGCGCTTCCTGGATGGCGATGGCTTCCTTGTTGGTGTCGATCACGAACATGATGTCGGGGATGCCGCCCATGTCCTTGATGCCGCCCAGGCTCAGTTCCAGCTTGTCGCGTTCGCGCTGCAGGTTGACCAGTTCCTTCTTGACCCGGCCTTCGCCGCCCGAGGCCAGGATGGCCTCCAGGTCGCGCAGGCGCTGGATCGAGTTGGAGACGGTGCGCCAGTTGGTCAGCGTACCGCCCAGCCAGCGGTTGTTCATGTAGTACTGGGCGCAGCGGGTCGCGGCCTCGGCGACCGGCTCGGCGGCCTGGCGCTTGGTGCCGACGAACAGAACCCGGCCACCCTTGGCGGCGACGTCGCGCACGGCGACCAGGGCCTGGTGCATCAGCGGCAGCGACTGCGACAGGTCGATGATGTGAATGTTCGAGCGCGCGCCGAAGATGTAGCGGTCCATCTTCGGGTTCCAGCGGTGGGTCTGGTGGCCGAAGTGAGCGCCTGCTTCGAGCAGGGAACGCATGGTGACGTCAGGCAGAGCCATCTGATTTCTTTCCTTTATCCGATCAAATCCGCCGCAGGCGTTGATAGGCTTCTGAGGGCCCTCGGAATGGTGCGGACGGGATGTCTCCCCGAAGCGCGCCACGCCTGCGTGTGAAGTGAGCCGGGCAGATAGGGGGGAAAGCCGGGAATTGCAAGGGCGCAGGGATTCCGCTTGCGCCCCGCGTGATCGCGCCTATCTGCAAGGTTCAGATTGGGAGTCCTTCATGAAACGCGCCTTGCTTGTTCTCGCCGCCGCCCTGGCTTTCGGTACCGCCGGTGCCGCCGCCGCTCAGGAGCATGACCATGCCGCCCACGCCGATCACGGCGGCCACGGGCAGGATCACGCCGCCCACGGCGATCATGCCGCCCAGGGCGAGGATCACAGCGACCACGCCCACGACGCGGCCCATTTCGCCACGGCGCGCCATGCCGAACACACCCTGCGCGACACGATTGCGGATCTGCAGGCCGGCACGCCGGACTACGACACCATGGTTCCCGAACTGGCCGATGCGGTGCGGACCCAGTCGGCGGCCATGACCCCGGCCCTGGCGTCTCTGGGTGAGCTTCAGACCCTGGAGCACATTGCCGAGCCCGCCGTCGGTTCCCACCAGTTCCGCGCCACCTTCGCCAGCGGTCAGGTTCTGACCTGGAGCATCGCGATCAACGACGAGAACAAGATCCGCGGTCTGTTGATCCAGTAGGATCAGCCCACGAACCCCGCCGCCCGCTTCAGCCGATCGTTGATGGCTTCGCCCAGCCCCTCATCCGGGATGGGGGCCACGGCGATGCCGGCGGGGCGGGTGGCGTCGGCCTCGCGCAGCATCCGAAACAGATTGGCGGCGGCCTCGGTGAGGTCGCCGTTTTCGCTGAGGCTGAAAGGGCCGGGCGTCCCGAACGCCAGATAGGCCTCGCCCTCGCGCGGCCTATCGGCATTGATCCGAACCGGCGCGTCGGGCGCATAGTGCAGGGCCAGCCGACCGGGCGACCGCCTCGCGTCGGCCTCGGCCTCGGCCAGCGGGCCGATAACCGCCTCGATCTGAGCGCGCGTGACCGAACCGGGACGGAGCAGGCGCGGCTGGCCGATCAGGGCCACCACCGTGCTTTCCAGCCCGACCTGACAGGGGCCGCCGTCCAGGGTGACCTCGGCCGCCGTTCCGGTTTCTTCGAGCGCATGGATGTAGGTCGTCGGGCTGGGCCGTCCCGAGCGGTTGGCCGAGGGTGCGACGACAGGCCCCCCGAACTCTGCCAGCACCTCGCGCGCCAGCGGATGGCCCGGCACGCGCACGGCTACCGTCTCCAGTCCGGCGCGCGCCAGATCGCAGACCGCCTCCGCATCCTTGATCGGCAATACCAGCGTCAGCGGGCCGGGCCAGAAAGCCGTCGCCAGGGCGCGCGCGCGGTCATCGAAGACGGCGATCGCTTCGGCTCGTTCCAGTGACGCGACATGGGCGATCAGCGGATTGAACCGCGGCCGGCCCTTGGCCTCGAAGATGCGGGCGACGGCACCCGCGTCGGCGGCATCGGCGGCCAGGCCATAGACCGTCTCGGTCGGCAGGATGACCAGCCGGCCCCCCTTCAGGGCGGCGACGACGGCGGCGATGTCGGTGGGAGACGGCATGGCGCGCCTATAGCCGATCCGACCGGTCCCGCGAATGGGCCGCCGCCTGTCGCCTCAGCCCGGGCGATCGGGCCGATATGCCAGCGAGGGCAGCATTCGCCGCAGAATATTGTCCTTGTCGATGAACTGGTGCTTGAGCGCCGCGCCGATGTGCAGGAACAGCAGGACATACAGCAGCTTGGCACCGAGCTCGTGCATTCCCATCAGCTCGCGGGCGGCCTCGCGCCCGCCACCGATGGGCAGGAGCGGCCAGTTGAACAGGCCATAGAAGCTGATGTCGCGGCCCGCTGCCGATGAGGCCGCCCAGCCGCCCAGCGGCAGACCGATCAGCACCACATAGAAGCCGATACGGACCGCATGAGTGGCCAGCTTCTGCCAGGTCGGCGTGTCCTGGGGCAGGGCGATGACCGGCTCCTTGAACCGCCACAGGATGCGAAACACCGTCAGGACCAGGATCAGCATGCCGCCGGCCTTGTGCAGCATGACGAAATTACGCGACAGGTCACCCTCGGTGGCGTCGTGAGCCATGATCAGGCCGATCTGCGAGATCACCAGCAGGGCAATGATCCAGTGCAGGGCAATCGAGACGTTGGAATAGACGGGCGACGGCTGGCTCATAAATCCTCCTGATCAGGCTGGCAGCTTGGCGCCGAAACGTCAGGGGCGCTAGGGGTTTCACTCCACCGCCATCAGGATCCGTCGCATGACCTTTCGTTCTCCGATCCGAGACATCGATTTTGCCCTGAACGCCATCGCCGGCCTCGACGCCGTGGCGGCGACCGGGGCCTTTCCCGACTATGACCCGGAGATCGGCGCGGCCATTCTGGAGGCTGCCGGTCAGTTCGCCGAGGGCGTGCTGGCCCCGCTGAACCGCGTGGGTGATCTGAAGGGGGCGACCTATGCCAATGGCGCGGTGACGGCGGCCCCCGGCTTTGTCGAGGCCTATCGTAGCTTTGCCGAGGGCGGCTGGGCCGGCCTGGCGGCCGACGTCGACCAGGGCGGGCAGGGCTTGCCCAAGGCGCTGGAGCTGGCGGCCTTCGAGAGTTTCCACGCCGCCAATATGGCGTTCGGCCTGTGCCCGATGCTGTCGCTGGCGGCGATCGAGGCCCTTACCCATGTCGGGACGCCGCGCCAGAAGGACCTGTATCTGTCGCGCCTGATCACCGGCGAATGGACCGGGGCCATGGTCCTGACCGAGCCGCAGGCCGGGTCGGACTTGGGGGCCCTGACGGCGACGGCGACCCCGAATGGCGACGGCACCTATGCCCTGTCGGGGCAGAAGATCTTCATCACCTGGGGCGACCACGACGCCACCGACAACATCGTGCACCTGGTGCTGGCGCGCTTGCCGGACGCGCCGGCCGGGTCGCGCGGGATCAGCCTGTTCCTGGCACCCAAGATCCTGGTGTCGGACGACGGCACCCTGGGTGACCGCAACAGCTTCCGGCCGGTCGGGGTGGAGCACAAGCTGGGCATTCACGCCTCGCCGACCTGCGTGATGAGCTATGAGGGCGCGACCGCCGAACTGGTCGGAGAGCCCAATCAGGGCCTGGCCCATATGTTCATCATGATGAATGCAGCGCGCCTGGCCGTCGGGGTCGAGGGCGTCGGCGTGGCCGAACGCGCGTTCCAGCATGCCCTGGCCTATGCCCAGGACCGCCGCCAGGGCCGCTCGATCTGGACCGGCGAGGCCAATGCCCCGATCATCGACCATCCGGATGTGCGCCGGATGCTGGTGGTGATGAAGGCCAAGGTCGCCGCCGCGCGCGCCATCTGTCTGTCGACGGCGGTGGCCGCCGATCTGGCCCGCCATGCGGCGGGCGAAGATCAGCGCCGGCACTGGAAGGGCCGCGAGGATCTGTTCGTGCCGATCGCCAAGGCCTGGTCGACCGATATGGCCTGTGAGGTCGCCTCCATGGGGGTCCAGGTTCACGGCGGCATGGGCTTCATCGAGGAAACCGGCGCGGCCCAGTACTATCGCGATGCCCGCATCACCCCGATCTATGAGGGGACCAATGGGATCCAGGCCGGGGACCTGGTGGGGCGCAAGCTGAGCCAGGACGGCGGCGAGGCGGCCCGGACCCTGATCGCAGAGATGAAGTCGGTACTGCCGGACCTGGCCCGGCTGTTGCCCGGCAAGCCGGTCGAGCGGCTGGCCGCCGGCATCGAGGCCACCGAAGACGCCACCCTGTGGATGCTCGACCGCAAGTCCGTGGTCGAGAGCGCCGCTGACGTTCAGGCCGGGGCCGATGCCTATCTCAAGCTGATGGGCGATGTCGTCGGCGGCTGGATGCTGGCCAGGGGAGCGCTCGAAGCCGACCGTCGCCTCAAGGCGGGAGACGGTGGCGACCGGGCCTGGCTGCAGAGCAAGATCGACCTGTACGAGGCCTATGCGGCCAATGTGCTGGGCCATTGTTCCAGCCGCCTCGCGGCGGTGGGGCAGGGCGGGGACCTGCTCAAGCGGTTGGGCGCGGAGGTGCTGTCGGCGTAGGACGCGGCCTTTGATCCGCCCCCGTCCGCTTCGCTAGGGGGAAGGATCAAGTTAGCGACCGCTGGCTACGCCATTCACCCGGGGGGACGCCCTCCCAGTCGCGGAAGGCGCGGTAGAAGGACGTTACGTCCTGAAAGCCCAGGAGATAGGCCGTTTCGTCGATGTCGGTGCTGGGGTCGGCCAGGAGGCGATGGCTGAGATCGCGCCGGGCGTCGGCGACCAGATCGCGGAAGCTGGTCCCGGCCTCGGTGATGCGCCGTTGCAGCGTGCGGGCGCTGAGGCCCAGTTCGGACGCCACCCCCGCCAGCTCAGGCCGACCGCTCGCCAGCATCGGCCCGAGCACCGCCTTGACCTGATCGAGGATGGACGAGCCGGCGTCCAGCTCATCGAGGCTGGCGGCCAGGCTGGGTGTCAGAATGGCCAGAAGTTCGGGATTGTGACCGGGAAAGACCCGGTCCAGGTCGGCCCGGTCGAGCACCAGGGCGCTGCGGTCCATGCCGGTCCAGACTTCGGCACCGTAGAAATCCTTGCGCGGCGGGGTAGGGACGTCGGCCTGGGCGTAGCGGACCGCGCGCGCGATCAAGGGCCGGCCTGTGCCGCGTCGCCCCAGCTCAAGCACTGTGGCGAAGGTGATATCGGTGCAGGTCAAGGGTTCGGGCGTGGTCGCGTGTGGCCAGTCGACGGTAATGATCGCATCCGCGCCTTTAATCTCGACCTGAATCCGCTCGGGCGTACACAGCCGCTTGAACCGCGACAGCCGCTCCAGCCCGTCGCGAAAGTCCCGGGCATGGAAGGCGGCGAGGCTGGAGGGCGGGTGGGCGCTGGCCGGGGTGGCGGCGACCATCTGGATGCCCAGTTCGCTGGTGCCGGTGATCTCCTCCAGCGCCCGCCAGAGGCTGAAATACTGATCGGTGGTCACGACCGCCCGGTCGCTCAGGTGCAGGGTGGCGGGCAGGCGGGCCAGTTTGAGCACCGCCGAGGGGGCGATGCCGTTCGCCTCCAGAGCCCGCCACAGGGCGGCGGGCAGCTTGCACTTGTCGGGCGTGGTGCCGGCCATGGCGATCAGCCCATCTGGCTCATGATCATGCGATCAAAGGCACGGTCACCGAACCATTTGCGGATGCCGATCATCAGCCCGGCATAGCGTCCCACGACATAGCGGGTGCGGGGGTGCCGTGAGCGGATGGCCCTGGACACGACATTGGCCACGACCTCCGGGGCAGTGCCGCGCCCGTGGCCATAGGACTGTTCGGTGATGCGGGCGACGGCGCGGGCGGTCTGGCCATAGGTGCCGTCGCCGAAACGCTCGACCACGCCGCGGCCGGCGACGTCGCCGAAGCCCGTCTCGATCAGGCCCGGCTCGATGATCACCACGCGGATGCCGAACGGCGCGAGTTCCAGCCGCAGGCTGTCGGACCAGCCTTCCAGCGCGTGTTTGGTGGCATGGTACCAGGCCCCCAGCAGCGTATAGACCTTGCCGCCCATGGAGGTGATGTTGACGATCGTGCCCGCGCCCTTGGCCCGCATGGCCGGAACCAGAAGCTGCGTCAGGCGGGCTGGTCCGAACATATTGACCTCAAACTGATAGCGCGCCTCGTCCAGGCCGATCTCCTCGATCGGTCCGTACAGGCCGAACCCGGCATTGTTGACCAGCACATCGACGCCGCCCGTCTCGGCCAGGATCTGATCGACGGCGGCGCGAATGTCATCGTCCTTTGAGACATCCAGTTTCAGCGGGCGGGCACCCTGGGCGGCCAGGTCCTGCATCCGGTCGACCGAGCGGGCGGCGACATAGACGGTGTAGCCGTCCCGGATCAGCCGCAGGGCAATGGTCTTGCCCATGCCGGATGAGGCACCCGTCACCAGCGCCGTCTTGGGGGTTTTGCGTGTCTTGGCCATGGCCGTCTCTCCGTTTTGGATGACGACGTATCGCAGGCCGAGCCGGCGCGGTCGTTAGCCAACCGCGCCATTAAATTAGCAATCTGTGCCAATCGTCAATCGCGCTCGGGGCGCGACGGCGTAGGACGCGGCCTCTGATCCTCCCCCGTTCAGGGGGAAGGGGCTGGGCGCAGCCTCAGTCACCGAAACCCCTCACCCTCCCGCGCGGGGCGCGGGCCCCTCCCTCTCCCTTTGGGAGAGGGATTACGGACCGCCCAGAGGTCACCGCGGCCTTGCCGAACTTGTCGCGCAGCGCGTCGATGGCCTTTTCGGCCTTGAGGGCGCGGGCTTCGGATGACCCGAACAGGTCGGTGGCCACATCCGACGGCTCGACCAGATCGGCGATGCCGACCCCGATCAGCCGATAGGCGGGGCCGATTTCGCGGGCCAGCATCTCGCGGGCCTGGGCAAAGATGATGCGGGCCGTCTGGGTCGGCTCGGCCAGGGTCCGGCGTCGGGTCAGGATCCTGAAGTCCGACTTCCTGAGTTTCAGCGTCAGAACGCGACCAGCCACCCCCTCGCGCCGGGCCTGGGACGCAAGCCGGTCGCACAGGGGCCACAGCACGTTTTCGAGATCGGCCAGGCCGGTCAGATCCGCGTCGAAGGTGGTCTCGCAGCTCATGGCCTTGCGCTCGCTGTCGGGATCGACCGGGCGATTGTCGCGGGCGTGGGCCAGGGCGTGCAGACGCAGGCCATGTTCGCCATAGCGGGCGGCCAGGGTTTTGATCTCGGCGGCGGCCAGGTCGCCCACTGTGCGATAGCCGTCGGAGCCAAGGGTCCTGGCAAACACTGGCCCGACGCCGGGCAGGATCGAGACGGGCCGGTTGGCCAGGAACGCCGCCGCCTCGTCCTGACCGATCACGGCAAAGCCGCGCGGCTTGTCCAGATCCGACGCGATCTTGGCCAGGAAGCGGTTGGCCGCCAGTCCCACCGAGACGGTCAGCCCGACCTCCCGCTCGATCTCCTGTTGCAGGCGGACGAGTTGAAACGCCGGCGGCCCGCCGTTCAGGCGTTCGGTCCCCGACAGGTCGATCCAGGCCTCGTCCAGCGACAGGGTCTGAACCAGCGGCGTCAGGGCGCGGACCTTGCCGAAGATGGCCCGGCTGGCGGCCTTGTATTTGGCGAAGTCCGGCTTGATGACCACGGCGTCCGAGCAGGCCTTGAGCGCCTTGAACATCGGCATGGCTGATCGCACGCCATACTGCCGGGCGATGTAGCAACAGGTGGTGACGACGCCGCGTTTGGCACCGCCGACGATGACGGGAACATCGCGCAGCTCGGGCCGATCACGCTTCTCGACCGAGGCATAGAAGGCGTCGCAGTCCAGGTGGGCGATGTGCAACCGGCCCAGGTCCGGGTGCGCCAGGACCCGAGGCGAGCCGCAGGCCGTGCAGCGTCCGGACTGGACGGCATTGGGGCTCAGGCAGTCTCGACACAGGGCCTGCACGGCTTCAATCGACCTTAAGGTTTCTACGCCATAGTGCATGAAACGGGAGGGCAGCGCGCTGTGGGTGCGCTGGAACCCTGCCCAGCATGTGGTGTGGGTTGATGATGTCCAAGAAGGTCCTCATCGTCGAGGATAACGAGCTGAACATGAAGCTGTTTCATGATTTGCTCGATGCTCAGGGCTATGAAACCCTGCAGACTCGCGAGGGCCTGCAGGCCCTGGCGCTGGCCCGGCAGCACCGGCCGGACCTGATCCTCATGGATATCCAGCTGCCCGAGGTCTCGGGGCTGGAGGTCACCAAATGGCTCAAGGAAGACGACGAGCTGTCGCACATTCCTGTGGTCGCGGTGACGGCCTTCGCCATGAAGGGCGATGAGGAGCGCATCCGCGAAGGCGGTTGCGAGGCCTATATTTCCAAGCCGATTTCCGTGATGAGCTTCCTCGACACGGTACGCCGCCACCTGGGCTGAGGGGTGCCCGGATGACTGCCCGCATTCTCGTTGTTGACGATGTCGATGCCAATGTCCGCCTGCTGCAGGCGAAACTGTCGGCGGAATATTTCGATGTCCTGACGGCCACGGACGGGGAGACGGCCCTGGCCAAGGCTGCAGCGGACCAGCCGGATCTGGTCCTGCTCGATGTGATGATGCCTGGTCTGGACGGATTTGAGGTCTGCCGGAGGCTCAAGGCCGGCGCGGCCACGCGGCACATTCCGGTGGTCCTGGTTACGGCCCTGGACGGGCGCGAAGACCGCATCCGGGGCCTGGAAGCGGGGGCCGACGACTTTCTGGCCAAGCCGCTGGACGACCTGATGCTGTTTGCGCGGGTGCGGTCCCTGACCCAGTTGAAGGCCTCGATCGAGGAACTGCGCAAGCGCGAGGAATCGGGCCGGCGCATGGGGTTGCTGGAAGGCGAGGCGGTCCGTCAGAAATCGACCGGCGGTCGGGTCCTGGTCATCGACGACCAGGCGCGCCAGGCCGAACGGATATCCGCCGAGCTGTCGAGCGATCACCGCGTCACGGTGATGGCCGATCCGGAAAAGGCCCTGACGGCCGCGCGTGGACCGGTCGACCTGATCATCATCAACGGGGCCTCGGACACCTTTGACGGCTTGAAGCTGGTCGCCCAGATCCGCTCCAATGCCATCAGCCGGGCCGCGCCGATCCTGGTCGTCGTCGACCCCCATGAGCGCCCGCGCGTGGTCAAGGCGCTGGAACTGGGGGCCAATGACATTCTCCCGCGACCGATTGATCCGCAGGAACTGGCGGCGCGCTGTCGCACCCTGATCCGGCACAAGCGCTATGCCGACTCGCTCAGGAACAAGCTGGATCACAGCTTGGAGATGGCGGTCACCGACCCGCTGACCGGTCTGCACAATCGTCGCTATCTGCTGGGCCAGCTGGAGCCGCTGGTGGCGCACGCCGGCGGGGGCGGAGCCCCGGCGGCGGTCCTGCTTCTCGACATCGACCACTTCAAAGCGATCAACGATTCCTTCGGCCACGATGCCGGTGACGAGGTGCTGGTCGAATTTGCGGTGCGGGTGGCGACCAACTTCCGGGCCGTCGACCTGCCTTGTCGCTACGGGGGTGAGGAATTCGTCGTCATCATGCCCGAGACCCGGCTCGAGGACGCCCAGGCCATCGCTGACCGTATCCGCGCCCAGGTGGCCGGAACGCCCTTCATGGTCATGGAAGGCAGGGAGAGCCTGAGCGTGACGATTTCGATCGGCGTGGCCGCGACGGCCGGCACCGGCGATAGCGTCGAGGCCCTGCTCAAGCGTGCCGATTCAGCCCTCTATGAGGCCAAGGAGGGCGGGCGCAACCGCGTTATCGCCAAGGCTGCGTAGCCAAAGTACGCCCCTTCAGGTATCGTTATCCCGTTTCACACGGAATACGAATATGGCTGAAGTCGTCGACAAGGACATACTGCGTTGCAGTTGCTGTGGATTGACTGCGGTTAAACTCGAATGGAGTTGCGGCTGTGTGACCGTCAGCTACGACGAGGACGCGCCGGCCTGCGGCGACTGTGACAATTTCCGGGATCAGCGCGAAAGTTGCGGCAAGGGCGGCTGGCCTGGAGATTAGGCAAACGAAAAACGCCCGGCGGACCGCCGGGCGTTCGGAAAACCAGCAAGGCGTGAGCCTTACTTGATTTTGCCTTCCTTGAACTCGACATGCTTCTTGGCGACCGGATCGTACTTGCGAACGACCATCTTCTCGGTCTGGGTGCGGGCATTCTTCTTGGTGACGTAGAAGTAGCCGGTGTCCGCCGTCGAGTTCAGGCGGATCTTGATGGAGGCGGGCTTGGCCATCGGGAAAAACCTTGCTGCGGCTGCGAAGCCGCGGAAATTGAGAGCGGCGGAACATACTCAGGAAGGCCGGGAAGTCAACCGAGGCTTGGTCAGACTCTTTGGGACGGGTTAGGCTATCGCCATGAAAGCGCACCTTGCCCTGATCCCCGCCCTTGTCCTGAGCGCCTGCGCGACGGCTTCGACCGCGCCGGCCAGCCCCCAGGACGCCTTTTTCCAACGCCTGTCCGCCCTGTGTGGCCAGACGTTTGAGGGACGGGTGACGACCGACGATCCGGTCGATGACAGCTTCCGCAGCCAGCGCCTGATCATGCAGGTCCGCGACTGTTCGGCCAATGAGATCGGCATTCCCTTTGCCGTGGGCGAAGATCGCTCGCGCCGCTGGGTGATTACGCGCACCGATGCCGGTTTGAGATTGAAGCACGACCACCGTGACGAGAACGGCGAGATCCACGGCTATCATATGTATGGCGGCGACACGGCCGAGGCCGGCACCGCGGAGCGCCAGGAATTTCCCGTCGACCAGGACTCGATCGACCAGTTCAATGCGGCGGGGGCGACGGTCTCGACCACCAATGTCTGGGCCGTGGAAATCCGGCCGGGCGACGCCTTCGTCTATGAGCTGAGCCGACCCAACCGCCTGTTCCGGGTCGAGTTCGACCTGACGCGGCCGGTGGAGCGTTAGGGGGGGCAAAGTTCCCCTTCGCCCGCAAGGGGAGAAGGGACTGGGGGGGCGGCGTCCGGGATGACAATTTTGGTGTCACTCCATTGCCTCGATGTGGTGCTTGCCGCGCACAAACTTGACGAAGGGGGCGGGGCGGTCGGGATCATTCAGGCGCTTGCCGACCTCGCCGATGACGAAGCGGGTGATGGCGGGCAGGTCCAGTTCAGAGGCCTCTTCCCAGGGGATCCAGGCGATTTCGTCCAGTTCGCCGGAGCCGTCGATGTCGCGGCTGAGCAGGGCGGAACCATCGGCCATGAAGAAGCGAGCATCGAAGCGACGGGCGCGGCCCGGCGGGGTGATGGCACGCGCCACATAGGTCAGGGCCGACAGGTCCGGCAGGGCCCCGGCGGCCCGATATTCGCGCCAGCCGCCGGCGACCGAGGCGGGCGGGGCCTTGCGGCCAACAATCAGGCCGGTTTCCTCAAAGGTTTCGCGGATGGCAGCGAGCGCCAGCGCCCGCGCCCGCTGCGGCGGACAGCCCTGGGCCAGGCGGGCCGCGGTCCTGGCGTCGAAATCGCCGGTCGAGGCCGCGCGGAAGTCGCCCCGCTCAATGCGCCCGCCGGGAAAGACCCATTTGGCGGCCATGAAAACATGGCCCTGGGCACGCCTGCCCATCAGCACCTTGCCGTCGCGCACGACGATCAGGGTTGCGGCGTCTTTGGGGCGAAGGCGCACGCCGGTGACGGGGGCGTCCGCCAGATCCTGGCGGGGATCGAAGGGGGTGGTCATCAGAAACGCCTCTCCCTGAGGGAGAGGGAGGGGCCCGACCGCGAAGCGGTTGGGAGGGTGAGGGGGTAGGGCGTGAGCCGGAGAGGGCGTAACCCCTCAACCTCCCGTGCCTGACGGCGCGGGCCCCTCCTTCTCCCCAAAGGAGAAGGGGTCATTTGCGCTTGCCCTTCTTCGTGCCCGACTTACCCGGCTTCGGACCGCCAGGGCGACCCTTTCCGCGCGGCTTGCCGGAGGGCGGCCCGCCGCGATCACGCACACCCAGTCGCGGGCGCGGGGCATTGGGGTCGGCCGCGGCGGGTTCGGACAGCATTTCGAAGATCAGGCCGCCGGTGATCGGTGTGGCTTCCAACAGGCGAACATCGACCGTCCGACCGAGGGTCCAGCGCTTGCCGGTGCGCTGACCAACCAGGGCATGGGCGCGGTCGTCGTGAATGAAATATTCGTCGCCGAGATCACGAACCGGAACGAGGCCGTCGGCTCCGGTCTCTTCCAGCCGCACGAACAGGCCGAATTTGGTCACCCCGGTAATGCGACCGGAGAAGATCGCGCCGGTGCGATCCTGCAGGAAGGCGGCGACATAGCGGTCGTTGGCGTCGCGCTCGGCGGCCATGGCCCGGCGCTCGGTCATCACGATGTGGTCGGCAATGGCTTCGAGCTGGCTGATTTCCTTGTCGGTCAGGCCGTCCGAGCCCAGGCCCAGCGCCCGGATCAGTCCGCGATGGACGATCAGGTCGGCATAGCGGCGGATCGGCGAGGTGAAGTGGGCATAGCGATCCAGATGCAGTCCGAAGTGGCCCACGTTCTCAGGCGAATAGACCGCCTGCATCTGGGTGCGCAGGACGACCTCATTGACGATCTCGCCATGGGGGCCGTCGCGGGTCTCATTCAGCAGGTCGTTGAAGCGCCGGGTGCTGGGCGGCTCGCCCTTGTTCCAGCGCAGACCCAGGGTGCCCAGGAAGTCCGCCAGGTTGAAGATCTTCTCCTGGCTGGGGGCATCATGGACCCGATAGATCAGGGGCGTCTTCTTCTGTTCCAGGGTCTCGGCGGCGGCGACATTGGCCTGGATCATCATCTCTTCGATCAGGCGATGGGCCTCCAGCGAGCGGCGCGGCTCGATGGAGACGACCTCGCCGGCCTCGTTGAGTTTGATCTTGCGCTCGAGCGTCTCGATCGCGAGGGGCGAGCGGCGCTCACGGCCGATCAGCATCGTCCGGTAGGCGGCCCACAGGGGTTTCAGGATCGGGTCGAGGATAGGGCCGGTAACGTCATCGGGCTGGCCGTCGATGGCGGCTTGCGCCTGTTCATAGGAGACCTTGGCCGCCGACCGCATGAGGCCGCGCATGAACTGATGGCTGATTTTTTTTCCGGTCTTGTCGAAGACCATCCGCACAGCCAGGCAGGCGCGGTCCTCGCCCTCGCGCAGGGAACACAGGTTCGACGACAGGGCGTGGGGCAGCATCGGCTCGACCCGGTCGGGGAAGTAGGTGGAGTTGCCCTTGTCGCGAGCCTCCCGGTCCAGGGCCGAGCCGAGGCCGACATAGGCCGCGACATCGGCGATGGCGACCCAGACGATCCAGCCGCCCTTGTTCTTCGGGTCCTGATCCGGCTCGGCAAAGACGGCGTCGTCGTGGTCGCGCGCATCTGCCGGGTCGATGGTGATCAGCGGAATCTTCCTGAGGTCCTCGCGGCCCTTCAGGGTCGGGGCCTGGGCCGCAGCGGCCGCAGCCTCGGCGGCCTCGGAAAAGCCGGTCGGCAGGCCGTGAGAATGCACCGCGATCAGCGAGGCGGCGCGCGGCTGGTCCTCTCGGCCCACGACCTCCAGCACCCGGCCGGGCTTGGGCCCATAGCGGCTTGGCCGGCCGGAAAGTTCGGCCAAAACCAGGTCACCGTCCTTGAGATCGCGTTCGCGCGCCTCGTGTTCGGAGATGGTCAGGACGTCCTTGGCCTTGCGGTCCACCGGCTCGACGCGGATTTCGCGGCGGGACTTGCGGATGACGCCGAGAATGCGGTGGGCGCTCTGTCCCAGTTTCTTGATCAGTCGAGCCTCGGTCTGGTCGCCGACGCGCTCGAAGCGGACCAGCAGGCGATCACCGAGGCCGGGCGCGCCGGCGGCTTTTTCGTTGCGGTCCGGGGCCAGGCGCGCCAGCGGCGCATCGGTTCCGGCCTTGACCAGGCGGACATAGAGGTCGCCGTCGGCATCACGCTCGACGACATCGGCGACACCGGTGGGAGGCAGGGAGCCGGCCTCGGCGAAGCCCTTGCGGCCCCGCTTGCCGATGCGGCCCTCACCCTCGAGGTCGCGAATCATGTCGCGCAGCGCCCTGCGTTCGGCCCCTTTCAGGCCAAAGGCGTGGGCAATGTCGGATTTCTCAGTCTCTCCGGCATCGCGGAGGAAGCGGACGAGTTCGTCTCGTGTCGGCAGGCCCTGTGGCCTGCGGTCTCTGTTTTTTGTCATTGGCCCTGAATGTAGGGGCCAAGGCGGCGGATTGCGAGGGCAGAGATCAGTCGCCCGTCGGTGGGGCGGCCGGTGTGTCGTCGCCGGCGGCCTCGGCCGCAACGACCGCGGCCTCTTCGGCCTCGGCTTCCAGCAGGCTGGGCGGCAGCACCTCTTCGCGCGTCAGTCCGACCTCTTCCAGGGTGGCCGGCGGCGTCGTGATATTGGCGCGGATGCGCCGGGCGGCGTGTTCGCAACGTCCCGGCAGGCCGAAGAACAGGTCAAACGCCGTCTGGCGTTCATCAAGGTTGGTGTTGCTCAGATAGGGCTGCCAGCGCGTCATTGCCCGGTCATAGGCACCTTGGGCGACCGCCGCCTGGGCCGGGGTGGCGCGCGACGCCCCGACCGCACGGGCCCCCTGGAAGTCCTGGCGCTCCAGTCGGCCCAGCCGCATCAGTTCGGCATCGGCACCGTCGCCGAGGGTTTCACCCAGCTGGACATGGCCCGAAATCAGTCCGTCGCAATAGCCCAGGAAGCCGAAGTCGTCGGCGGGTACACCGGCCGGAATTGGATAGGCATAGGCCATGGCCTCACGCTGACGCACCGAGTCGGCGGATTCGGTCGGGGCCGCCCGCGCGGTAATCATCGGGCCGTCCTGAACGGCGAGCGCAAGGACGGTAGCAAGGGCGAGGGAGAGCGACATGGGGCGCGTCTTTCTTCGATACAGGATCGACCCATCCTGGGCCGGTGTTGTGGCGTTTTCTAGTCGCGCAGCAAGGCCTGCGCCACCTCACCACACCTGACGATGGGGGCAGGTGCATTGACGTCGGAGGCCGCCGGACCGACATTAGGCAACCGGTCGGCGTTCAGGACGTTACCGGTTTGAGGATTCTGATGAACCGCATTCACACTTTCCGACTGGGACCGCCGCCCGCCGATCAGGGGCTCGGGGCCATGCTCGGCTGGCTGATGGCCGTGGTCGTGGGCGGTTTCGCCGTGCTGATCGGGGCGCTGTTTGCCCTGTTCGCAGGCCTCGCCGTGGCGATTGTCGCAGCCTTTGCCTGGGTCGCGGTCAAGTTGGCGCGTCTGACCGGTGGGCGGCCCCGTCGTCCGCAGCCGACCGCCAGTCCGGTCGGGGCCGGAGACGGCGATCTGATCGACGCCCGCAAGGTCGGCGATCAGTGGGTGGCCTACGGCTACGACCAGCCGTCGCGCTGAGCGCGACATGGCCCTGACCTTCATCGACCGGCCTACGCCCAACGTCGATGCCCGGCGCACCGTGCCGGACATGATCATCCTGCATTACACCGGCATGAAGAGCGGCGAGGCCGCCATCGAGCGCCTGTGCGATCCGGCCTCCAGGGTCTCGGCCCATTATGTGGTCGAGGAAGACGGTCGGATCTTCCGTCTGGCCCCAGAAGAGCGCCGCTGCTGGCACGCTGGCATTTCGCACTGGCGCGGCGAGGATCAGCTGAACCACGCTTCCATCGGCATCGAGATCGTCAATCCGGGTCATGAGTGGGGCTATCGCGCCTTTCCGGACGCCCAGGTTGCGGCTGTGGTCGCGCTGGTGGCCGATATTCGCACGCGCTGGACCATCCCGAACGACCGCATCATTGGCCACTCCGATGTGGCCCCCGATCGCAAGGAAGACCCCGGCGAGCTGTTTCCCTGGAAGCGCCTGGCCGAGGCCGGCCACGGCCTGTGGTTCGAACCGGCCATCGAGCGGATCGCCGCGCTCGGCCCGCCCATCGGCCCGGACGAAGAAGGGCTGGGCGTCGTCGTGATCCAGGCCGGGCTGAAGCGGCTGGGCTATGGGCTGGAACAGACGGGCGTTTACGACGAGGCCACCCGGCTGACCGTCACCGCCTTCCAGCGCCACTGGCGACAGGACAATATCGACGGCGTCGCCGACGGTGAGACACGGGCGCGGCTGGTGGGGCTGTTGCAACTGGCCAGCGCCGAGAGCGTGACCGGGGTGCTGGACTAGGCGTAGGTCGTCAGGCAATTGACGTCCTGTCAGACGGTCGGGCGGTCGCGGCGTTTCGGCGTCGAGGAAAGTCCGGGCTCCACGGCGAAAAGGCGGCGGGTAACGCCCGCCCGGGGTGACCCGAGGGATAGCGCCACAGAAAGCAAACCGCCTCCGCTTCGGCAGAGGTAAGGGTGAAAGGGTGGGGTAAGGGCCCACCGCGGACCTGGCGACAGGGACGGCATGGCAAGCCCCGCCTGGAGCAAGACCGAATAGGGACGTCGCGCGCCTTCGGGTGCAGGGCTCGCCGGCCCGAGGCGTCCGGGTAGGTCGCGAGAACCGTTCAGCAATGAGCGGTCCAGAGGAATGACCGTCGCCGCCTTCGGGCGGGACAGAACCCGGCTTACAGGCCGTCTGACATTTTCTCCCACTTCCCACCACGCCTCTCCCGCCGAGAGAAGGATGGTGGTGCTCGATTATTGAATATTGGGTTCTATTTTTGTTCTCATTGCGGAGCACGATTGTACGTATACTTGAAGCTGATCTTTTGGAGGCAATCAGTGTCATTGCATCCCAGATTGGAACATGGTAACCCAGATATTAAGAAGCGGGAGGGGCCACCGGGTTGTCTGGTGGGGCCGGTTTCGGGGATCAGAGGCGGGCCAAGGGGTCCGGGCGCGCGCGGGTGTTTCTCTCAACCTTCGAGAAGCCGCTGGATTCCAAGAGGCGCTTTGTCGTCCCTGCCGACTACCGAAATGTTGAGGACGGCTCCCAGGACGAACTTTTCGTCTTCCCGTGTCTGTCCGAGCCCTGCCTTGAGGCCGGCGGCGTCGCCCTCAAGAAGGAATATGAGGCCATGGTGGCGAAGCTGCCGTTCGGCCATGACTCCCGCAAATCCCTGACCCTGAAGGTCTTCGCCCAGTCCAGGACTCTGGCCTATGACACCGCGGGCCGCATCACCCTGCCCGATGCCATGTGCGCGCGCTTTGGGCTGAGGAATGAGGTGATCCTGGTCGGGATGATGGACCGGTTCCTGATCTGGGAGCCCGAGGCCTATCAGCCCTGGGCCGAGAAGATGGAGCGGCTGGCCGATGAGAGCATCGCGGCCCTGGCCAATGTCGAATATGCCCGCCTAACCGGAGGCGAGTCATGAGCCGCCCGCACCTGTCGGTCCTGCTGGAGGAGGTGCTGGCCGCGGCAGCCCCGCAGGCGGGCGACCTGGTCATCGACGGAACCTTTGGGGCGGGCGGCTATTCGCGGGCCTTTCTTCAGCGCGGATGTGAAGTGATCGGCCTGGATCGCGATCCGTCCGTCCAGATCCATGCCGACCGGCTGACG
>Ga0209573_1002872_pt1 | contig 20487 bp, 18 predicted proteins | sample TNRBio252014_DNA_FD_185870 | JGI IMG/M metagenome (GOLD analysis project Ga0209573, IMG submission 185870) | Wastewater treatment Type I Accumulibacter community from EBPR Bioreactor in Madison, WI, USA - TNR Reactor_6/25/2014_ DNA (SPAdes)... | ecosystem: Engineered > Bioreactor > EBPR >...
CGTTACACCCGAACTGCGTCAGGAAGACGATATGTTCGGCAATAAGATTACGCGCCCGCTGCTGGGGTTTGTCAGCCAGAAACTAACCTATGAAGAGGTTGGTTTTTTCCCCGCCATCGGGGAGGCCGTGACGCGCACATGGGATATTTCGGTCATGACATTTGAGTATCTGGGGCAGTTGATCTCCGGAAAACGCGGCGCGAACGAATTAAAAGGCCCGGTGGGCATCGCTCAGCTTTCCGGTCAGGCGACCGAAAAAGGCTTTGATACGGTCTTGTGGTTTATCGCCATGCTCTCGGCCAATTTGGGGCTCATCAACCTCTTCCCTATTCCGCCGCTGGATGGCGGGCATCTGATGTATTATACATTAGAGGGACTGCGTGGCCGCCCGTTGGCTCAGAAATTCCAGGAATGGGGTTTTCGCGCCGGGTTTGCCCTGTTGCTGACGCTCATGGCTTTTGTCACCTTCAATGACATCAAGCAGATCGTGCTCTCCTAGTCGGAGGCGGGGCGCTGCCCTGCTGCGCGCTTTTATCCTCCTTCCGTGACGCAAAGGGGAGAACAATGGCGTTTCATCCGCCTCACTATTCATATTTCTCTTGGCCTGCCCGGGTTTCATGGTTATAGCTACTTTCGTTGCGCCCGTGGCGGAACCGGTAGACGCTACGGACTTAAATAAAATTGAGTGCACCCATGGAAACATGGGATGTAGAACTGCTCAAAGTCGGGGAAACCTTTAACATGGCAATCCCGAGCCAAGCCTTTTTTGAAGGAAGGTGTAGAGACTAGACGGGCAGCATCTAAGGCGACAAGCTAGGATGAAGGGATAGTCCAGACCACAAATCCGCCGTGAACACACTTACGGCGCGAGCGGTGAAAACCGTAGCTGGTAAGAAAATCCGTTTCCCGTACGGGAGTGGGGGTTCGATTCCCCCCGGGCGCACCACCCGCCGACCTTCGCTGATTTTGCAGAACGCAGAAGCCTCTTTTCGCTGTCCTGCCCACCTATGCCAATTTAACACAGAGCCGTGTAAAAAACGAAACGCGGTGGCCATTGCGCTGCTAAATTTGTTCTTAAGAACCCCTTTTTTATTATGCTTACCGCTACATGGTCACCATTTTGGAACAAGAACCATGAACCCAACATGCGTGGACGTAGCCATAAGAATGCCGTGGGTGGCAGGGTTGTTTTAGTAAGGAGTAGAGGGGTTCATGAGCAACGTTAGTATCCGCACCATTATTCATAATATCGAGCACCGCGTGCAGGGGTTTGCGGTAGTAAACGAGAAAATCGCCAACCAGACGAATCTTCTGGCGTTGAATGCCACCATCGAAGCGGCACGCGCTGGAGAAGCCGGACGCGGTTTTTCCGTCGTCGCGGCGGAGGTGAAGAGCCTCGCCAAACAGGCGGCGGAAAATTCGAAGGAGCTGCGCACGGTGGTGCTGGAGGAAATCCGCGCCCAGACCAGCGATTTGCAAAAACAGTTTGATCAGAAGGAATATGGGCGCTTATGCGAGATGGCGCTGACCCTCGTCCAGCTCATTGTAAGAAACCTGTATGAGCGCACGGCTGACGTCCGGTGGTGGGCGACGGATGAAGCTTTCTACAAATGCCTGGAGTCCATGGATACTGTCTCCGCCGACCATGCCATCAAGCGCCTGGCCATTATCAACCGCTTTTATTCCGTCTACTCCAACCTGTTGCTGGCGGATAAAAGCGGCAGGGTGATCGGCTGTTCAAATCCTGAGAAATATCCGCAGGTCATCGGCGCGAATGTCTCGGATCATATGTGGTTCCGGCAGGCATTGATTCTCCATAGCGGCGACCAGTATGTGGTGGACGATATTTTTCGTGATCCGCTGCATAAGAACCAAATGATCGCCGCCTACTCCACAGCTGTGCGCGAAGGGGGAGAAATCGGCGGAAAAGCAATCGGCGTGTTGGGGGTCTTCTTCGATTGGGAGGAACAGGCGCGCTGCATCGTATGCGATGAACCGGCGCTCTCACCCGACGAATGGACGGGAACCCGCGTCCTGCTGCTGGATGGCAACCAGCGCATCATCGCCGCGTCGGATAACAAAGACCTGCTGACCCGCTTTGACCTGCGTGCCGACGGCAAAAGCAAAGGGCATTATTTTATTTCCGAGGACGAACTCGTCGCCTATGCAAAAACCATCGGCTATCAGGAATATGACGGGCTGGGATGGTACGGCGTCATTATCCAGAAGCGGCAGCGTTAGCGGCTTTTGCGGAACGAGCGGAATGGCTGGGTAAGCAACCCATCCCCTCGCCCTTTTTACCAGGGAATAAGAGCCTGATCGCGGTAAAACCCGCCCGTCGCCGTTCCGGCGCCTCCTGCTGCCAGCCAGATTGCGGTGGCCGCTCCTTCCGCGGGCGTACGCGGTGCGTTAGGACCGCCCATATCCGTATGCACCCATCCCGGGCAGACGGAATTAATGCGGATTTTCCTGGCCTCCAGTTCATAGGCCAGCACACGGGTGACGGTATTGAGCGCCGTTTTAGAGATACGGTACGCCAGCGATCCGCCCATCATATCCTCCAGTTGCCCCATGCCGCTGGAGATATTCACCACCTGTGCGCCGCCCGGCGATTTCTCCAGCAAGGGAACGAAGGCGCGAGTCACCAGTAAAGGCCCCAGCGTATTGACCTCTATGCTCTTGCGGATAATGTCGGCGGACACGCTCAGCGCATTGGCGTCGCTGTAATCGTCAAGGAAAACGCCTGCATTATTTACCACCACGTCCAGATGCGGAATGCGTGATGCCAGCTCCCTCGCCGCGGCGAGCAACCCTTCCTCATCCGTGACGTCGAGTGCGAGATATTCCAGCTTCGTAGCCCCCTGCTCTTTCAATTCGGCAATCGCGGTCTGTGCGCGCTCTGCGTTGCGGGCAGCCAGATAAACATAAAAGCCTTTTTCCACCAGCCCTGCGACGATTGCACGTCCGATTCCGCGATTTCCGCCCGTTACCAATGCTGTTTTCATCGCACACTCCTGTAGGTGATATTAGATTTCCCACCCCTGTACTGCCTCGGCGGCAGCGGGGACATGGATACCGCATTCGCTTTTCTGCGCACCGGGGAAGCGTCCCGTATGCTGCCAGCGTCCTGCGCGTTCGTCCTGCCCCTCGCCCACGGGCGCGGTGCAGGGTTCGCAACCGATCGAACGATACCCTTGCGCCACCATCGGATGCTGTGGCAGTCCGCGCCGTTGCATCTCATTGTTAATATCCTCCCGGGTAAAATTCCACAGAGGGTTGATACGGAATACGTTGTCTTCCCCCATTTCAATCGGATCCATCTTTTGGCGATTTTCCGTCTGGTAACGCTTACGCCCGGTAATGAGTGCCTGGTAGCCCCCCTCTTCCAGCGCCCGGTTAAGCGGCTCTACCTTACGCAACCAGCAGCAGCGGTTAGGCTGATGCTGCCACAGCGTGCCGTCAGCGTCGATACGCGACAGCATATCCGCCCGTGGCTTCAGATAAATAATATTCGTCAGCCCGAGCATGTCGCGCACCTGTTCCACATACTCCAGCGTTTTGTGAAAATGCTTGCCGGTTTCCAGAAATAGAACGGGCAGATTTTTGTCCACCTCCGCCGCCATGGCAAGCAGAAGCGCGGAATCCGCCCCGAAGGAGGAAAGCAGGGCAATCCGCTCCGGAAATTCCTGGCGAATCATCACACGCAATAAGGCTTCGGGCGCAAAATCATTATAAAAGGTCTGCAACCGTGAAAGCGACAGAGAGGGTGTGGCCGATTTTGTCTGGGCGGTCATTCCTGCCCCTGTGAAGATTTAAGAAAATCGGATAGCGGCTGCATTTCTTCCTCTATGATCATGGCTTCCGTCCGGCTGGCTACTGTCTGGCCATCGGCACCCTCGGCTCGCCAGTCCCGGCGCGCTTCGCCCAGACGATCCACCCATTCCCCCCAGCGTTCGCCGAATACACCGGAAAGAAACGCCGTCACCGTGCGCGCCAGCGTGGGAGAAGTGCCGTTCGTGCCCACAGCGATAGTAAGGTCTCCCCGCTGAAGCGTGGAAGCGTAGTAAAAATCGCAATTGGAGATATCATCCTCCACATTGACCAGCTTGCCCATGCCACGCGCCATCTCCGCGATACGGTTCGCTTCGTCTGCCTCCAGCCCCACGACCATCACGATATTGGCCTCCAGCATTTTTTCCGTGCTTATCAGCTTGTCGTAAAAAATAATATTTTCCGCCCCGAAATTGCGCAGCTGTTTCAGGCGGCGGCGCGCCGCTTCCCCCTGCCCGATCAGCAGGATTCTCAGCTTCTTGACATCCAGAAATACAGGAAACATAACTTCTCCTTACGCTGCCCATTTATGGTCAGAGCCCAGCTCAGACTGCAGCAAATGTTGAATTTTATCAATACCATAGCGATGACAGAAATCGCCCAAACCTTCACCCACTTCACGGTGTTTTACATACAGCGCCAGAATCGGCTCCAGCGCCGTTTTGATATGCTCCAGCGGCACGCGATCCAGCAATTTGGCATTGAGCCGCGTGCAGGCATAATCCCCGCCGATATAGAGGGCGTAATGCCCGGGCATCCGCCCCACAATACCAATATCCCCTACAAATGGGCGGGCGCACCCGTTAGGGCATCCGGTCATGCGCACCGCAATACGTTCCTTTTCCACCCCATAGCGGGCAAATAGGGATTCCAGCTCCGCAATCAGCGGCAGGGAGGCGCGCTCCCCCTCCGCCAGAGCCTTACCGCAAGTGGGCAGAGCCACGCAGGCCAGAAAGTCCCGACGCAATTGCGTGATCTCTTCACGCAGCGGAATATTGAATGAACGTAAAGCAGATTCTATCTCTTCTTTATCTTTTTGTTCAATATCATATAAGATAATGTTATTGTCCGGCATTAAGACAATAGACATCATAAACCGGGCAATGACGGCGCGCAGACCGCCGCGAATATCCGCATGGTAATGCTCTTCGTCATAGGCGCGAATGCGTCCGTCAGGTACCGGCACGCCGAGGAACCATTTTCCATCGCCCTGCGGATGCCATCCTAGATGATCCGGCACCTGAAGCGGCGCAATCGGATGAACATCCCCCAGCGTTTTACCCAAACGGGACTCCAGTTCCCGCTTCGCCCAGGCCTCGCCTTTTTCTGCCATTACATATTTCAGACGGGCATGTTTGCGATCCGTACGATCCCCCTCATCGCGCTGCAGCTTCACCACCGCCTGCGCGGCGGCAATGAGATCCTGCGGCTCCACAAAACACACCGGCGTCGCCAGACGGGGAAACGTCTCCTCATTATTATGGGTCATGCCCAGCCCACCGCCGAGATAAAAATTATATCCCTTGAGCGCCCCTTCTTCCCATACCGCAATAATCGCCAGATCGTTGATCAGCACATCCACACTGTTATCTTCCGGAATCGTGATGGAAATCTTAAATTTGCGCGGCATATACGTCGCGCCATATAAAGGATCCGCACCCGCTTCGCTTACCTTCTCCGGCACCCAGTTTTCCCGTCCGTCCGCAAAGCTGTGGGTAATATTCTCACCATCCAGCCAGATTTCTGCGTAGGAATCCGTCCGCGGCGTCATGGCACGGGCAATCGCATAGGCATCCTGCAATAGCTGGCGATGCTGCGGCGTTGCATACGGGGCGGGCGACGTCACCACATTGCGCACCACATCCCCGCAGCCTCCCAGCGTGGAAAGCAACTCTTCGCAGATACCGCGCACCAAGGGTTTCAGCCCCGGCTTGAGGATATTGTGATACTGAATGGACTGGCGCGTCGTAATACGCAACGTGCCATTCGCAAAACTATCGCAGAGCTTATCGAGCGCCAGATATTGCCCCGCCGTCAGCCGCCCACCGGGGAGTTTGAGGCGCAACATGAACTCCCATTCTTTGTCCAGCTTTTGCTTCTTACGCGCTGTCGCCGTATCCCGGTTATAGCCCTGATACGAACCATGGAACTTTAATAATTCATAAGATGCGTCTGATACATATGCGTTATCATCAGCAAGCTCAGCAATTATATTGCCGCGCAGCTTGTGACTCTCCGCTTTAATGGTTTCCTGGGAAGTGGGTTTTGTCTCGCTCATTAAACGCAAACTTTGTGTTGTTATCTATAATTTCATTATAACTGGCGTGAATTAATTTGAAAAGACAAAAAATATGAGTAATAATATCGACTTTGTATGGCGCATATATAACACCCACGGAACAGATGTCCACCGCTACCGTTTATATCGTTGGCGCAGGGCCGGGCGATCCGGAACTCCTGACGCGCAAAGCTTACCGATTGCTCCGCATGGCGGACGCAGTGGTCTATGACCGGCTGGTGAGCGAGGATATCCTTGCCCTCGTTCCACCCGGCGCGACGCGGATTTTCGCGGGCAAGTCCTGCAACCAGCACAGCATGACACAGGAAGAGATCAACGCCACGCTGGTCGCGCTGACCAAACGCAAACGCCACATCGTCCGGCTTAAAGGGGGCGATCCATTTATTTTTGGGCGCGGCGGCGAGGAAGCTGATTATTTGCGCCGCCACAAGATTGCCTATGAAATTATCCCGGGCATCACGTCGGCTTCCGGCTGTGCGAGCTACGCGGGCATTCCCCTGACCCACCGCGGCCTGAGCAGCGGCGTACGCTATGTCACCGGCCACCGCCAGCACGATGGAGAGCTGAACCTGAACTGGGAAAGCCTTGCGGATCCGGATACGACGCTTGTTTTCTATATGGCGCTCCATACGCTCGAAGATATCGCCGCCGCATTGATCCGCGCCGGTCTTCCGGCATCCACCCCTGCCGCGCTTATCGGGGAAGGCACCACGCACCGACAGCGGCGCATTATCGCCACGCTGGGCACCCTGGCTCCCCTTGCGCAGGAGATGCAGCCGCCCGCTACTCTCATTATCGGTAAAGTCGTCGCTTTGGCGGAAAGGCTTGACTGGTTTACCCCTCAGGCGCAGGATACCGATTTGCACCGGGAACACGGATGAAACGCGCCCTCTATAGTATTACCTTCCTCCTGCTGGCCGCCTCGCCCGCCTTTGCGCAGGAAGCGCCCCAGTGGACTATGCTGAAGGAGAAAAGCACCCTCTCCTTTGCCGCGCTGTATGGGAAAGATACGATTGAAGGCTCCTTCCCCGGATTTTCGGCGGAGATTGCCTTCTCGCCCGATGCCCTTAAAGAGAGTCATATTGCCGTTACTATTCCGGTAGCGGACTTCGTTGCAGATGATTACGATGCAAAGGAATATCTGCCTGAAGAGGAATGGCTGGATACAGAGCATTACAAGGCAGCGCGCTTTACGAGTGATACCATCACACAAACGGGCGAAAACACCTATCAGGCAAGCGGCGTCCTGACGATTAAGGACATTTCGCACCCCCTGACCCTCCCGTTTACGCTCACACTTTCACAAGATGGCACGCACGCTTTTGCCGAAGGCCAGACCGCTCTTTTTCGCCGCGACTATAAAATCGGCCAGGGGGAATGGGAAGACACCACTCTCCTTGCGGATAAGGTGGTGCTGCGTTTCCATGTGGAAGCCAGCCGCGTAATGCAGCCTTAGGGAAGCTCCAGCATGATGCTTTCATCCGCCGTATGCATGATGCCATATTCGTCTTCCCCCACGAAATGATCGGGGTACACGAAGTAGGACAACACCATGCGAATCCCCTCGAAGTCTTCGTGGTCGGGGATCGGCACCTGATCGCAAATCACATAGGATTCGCCCTCATGCTGGTTAATAAGGCGATAGCTGCGCGCCTGCGAACGCGGGGACAGCACAAACCCATATTTCACCCCATGCGCAATCGCTTTGCGCTTGAGGGCGCGGTTAATCTGAACGGCGAATTCGGGCCCGCGATATTCCGGCAAACGGGCAAAGCGCGACAATTCGCAATAAGAAACGCGATCCAGGCATAAATCGGGGAGATGATGGCGCAGATCAATCCCGTCCGCCTCAATCTGCAAAGGTTTATTGCTGCGGGGCGAACGAATGAGCATCCGTATACCCGCCACCACTAATTTGTCTTTGCGCGCAATCAGCATCATGCCGCGCTCGTCAAACTCATCCGGGCCGGTCGGGAAATGCTCCAGCCCCCATTTCTGGGTATACATGCGCCAGCGCAAATCATAATATTGCTGCAACAGCGCCGGATCGTGGGTGAACTCGAACGTAACGTCTTTATGTAAGCCGGAATGGCGCTGATAACGCTGCTCCAGCTCATTTTCCAATAACTCCTGCGCGGAGAATGTCCGACCCGGCGTCGCCGGATAGGAACCTGCCAACTCTTCAACCATAGGGACCAACCACATTTTCGTTTTATATTATCCCACGGTTTGTTTACCTCTATGAAGAAATAATTTCCACCCAATTAAAGCGTTAAAATTGCAGACGCGGGGGTTTTTCTCTCCTTTCCCCGTTTCTGTGACATGATTGCTATAGCTTGCGCCGTCCTTCCAGAACGGTTACATAAGGCTCTCGCGTCAGGGAGAAAGAAAAATCATGTGCGGAATTGTGGGTGTTGTAGGAAAAAGCAATGCAGCGGAGATTTTGCTGCAAGGGCTGAAGCGGCTGGAATATCGCGGTTACGACTCGGCCGGTATCGCATTGCTGAACGAAGGCGGCACGCTGGAGCAGGTGCGGGCGGAGGGAAAGATCGCCCGGCTGGAGGAGGCGCTGGCAGCTCATCCGGTTTCCGGCATTACCGGCATCGGCCATACGCGCTGGGCGACCCATGGCATCCCCAGCACAGCCAATGCCCATCCTCACCGGGCGGGCACTGTCGCGCTGGTACATAACGGAATTATTGAGAATCATCAGGCGCTGCGCAGCGAACTGAGTGCGGCGGGTTGCGTATTTTCCAGCGAAACGGATACGGAAGTGATCCCCCACCTGATCCATACGTTGCTGAAAAAGGGCAAGACGCCCCAGGAGGCCGTGAGCGCCTGCCTCAAACGGCTGGAGGGGGCGTATGCGCTGGCTATTATTTTCGCCGATCACCCCGATCTGATGATTGGCGCACGCAAAGGCTCGCCCCTGGCCGTGGGTTATGCAAGCGACAAAACCGTTTACCTCGGCTCTGACGCGCTGGCGCTGGCTCCCTTTTGCGAACGGGTGACCTATCTGGAAGAAGGGGACATGGTCGTCATCGAGGGGCGCGACGTTCATATCTTCAATCACGACGGACAATCCGTCAGGCGGCAGGCGCATACGATCACGTCAGAAAGCGCCGAAGCGGAGAAAGGTGACTACCCCCACTTCATGCTGAAGGAAATCTTCGAGCAGCCGCGTGTTCTGGCGGAAACCATCAGCGCCTTCCTCTCGCAGGAAGACAATCCGCTGCCCAATCTTACCATACCGCTGGAAGATATTGAGCGGGTGACACTGGTTGCCTGCGGCACCTCCTATTACGCGGCGCTGGTAGCACGCCATTTGCTGGAGCGTTACGCCCATGTCTCGACGGCGGTGGATATCGCGTCCGAATTCCGCTACCGCCGCCCCGTCATGCCAAAAAACGGCGTGGCCATTTTTATTTCCCAATCGGGAGAAACCGCCGATACGCTTGCCGCCTTGCGCTATGCGCGCTCCGCAGGTCAGCATACGGTGGCGCTGGTGAATGTGCGGGAAAGCAGCATGGCGATGGAAGCCGACAGCATGTTGTACACCCGCGCCGGACGGGAAATCGGCGTCGCTTCCACCAAGGCTTTTACCACCCAGTTGGCGGCGTTGGCGGCACTGACGCTGACGCTGGGTCGCAAGCGCGGCGCCATCAGCGAGAAAGACTATAAGGAAGCGGCTCACGCTTTGGGAGAAGTCACCGACCTTGCGGAAAAAGTATTGGCTCTGGAGCCGGAGATTCAACGCCTGGCAGAGGCACTCAAAGATACACGCGATATGTTTTATATCGGTCGCGGCACCAGCTATGCCATCGCCTATGAAGGCGCACTCAAAATGAAAGAGATTTCCTACATACATGCGGAAGCCTACGCCGCCGGAGAACTCAAACACGGGCCGCTCGCACTGATTTCCGACAATGTGCCGGTGCTGGTGATCGCTCCGCAAGATGAACTGTTCGACAAAACCGCCTCCAACTTGCAGGAAACCGCGGCACGCGGCGGTAAAATCGTGCTGCTTTCCAATGCGCAGGGGCATCGGCAGCTTGGGGATTTAGTGGCTGAAGGGCTGGTAATGCCGGACTGCCATCCGCTTATCGCCCCCATTCTCTATGTGATTCCGTTGCAACTTCTGGCCTACCATATTGCGGTGCTGCGCGGCACGGATGTAGACCAGCCGCGCAATCTGGCGAAATCCGTCACGGTCGAGTAAGCCCGGCAAGCTGCATCACCTGGGTGAACAACGCCGGATTATAGAGCAGCACCAGCGCAGCCAATGAAATAGACAGGCAGGCAGCGGACGCCGCCAGATTCTTATTCCTGCGGGCAGGCAACCGCATGGCCAGCCAGAGCGCGAAAGACAGAGCAAACAGGGGAAACAGCCCGCCCTTCCCTACGCACCCTCCCGCAATGCATAATAAAAGCGCGTCATCAGGCAGTGTTTTTTTCTGGGGAGCAAACACCCGCCGCGCTTGCCATATCGTCACGCCCCCTGCCAGTCCCAGGATGGCGCCATGCATAAAACCAAAAAGGGTGCCGTCGAGCAGAATGCGGTACATCGCGCCACATGCCGCCGCCATCACGACCACGATAGGCAGCAGCCGGTGTTCCGTATAATAGATGGCGCACTGCACGATAAGCAGCACCCCCAGCGCCAGTATGAGAATCAGCGCGTCCCCTAACCCAAAACGCCACAGGCCGGTGACGAACAGCACCGCGCAGGACAGCTCCACCATCGCGTATAACGCAGGGATGCGGATGTCGCACCAGCGGCATTTGCCACGCGCCATCAACCAGGAAAAGAAAGGGAAGTTATCGCGCACCTCCAGCTTTACCCTGCGTTCGCATTCGCAGTAAGGAGGGCTTTTGGTGATTTTCAGGCCACGCGGCAGACGGTAAATGAAGGTGGTCGCAAAATTGCCGATGGAAAGACCCAACACCGCCATGAGAATAATGCCGCTGGCAAACTGTCCGCCTTCGCTCAGCACCGATGAAATTTCTATTGATTGTTGTGTTTGTCAGAGGAAGAGAAGAATGCCTCACTGTCCTGACGACGCTCAATAACGTCCACTTCATTAAGGATAGCGCGCACCGTCACCGTCAGCGGCGCAAAAAACATCTTTGGCCCTTCCTTGACACCTTTCACAAACTCCTGCAATAGCATATCCATACGCACACCCTTATTTTTTGTCTTTATGCACTTCCTGAATGAATCGGTACACGGACACTATCGCATAAATAAACACCAGTCCCGCATCCAGCACCATCGTGCCATGACTTAAATAGCCTAGCACATTCAGGGTAAATTGGGAAGCTCCCTGCGAGGCCAGGAACACCATCAACCTGTCCACTCCATAAGCAAACATGGCCAATAGTAGAAAAATAACGGTTCCTGTAACGAAATGCCCCAAGAACCGCAGTAAAGCCTTAAAAATCTCCATACACTATATTGCTTTAGTTTTCTACCTTGGACATGGGATTCATCAGCTTGTCGAGGTAGCGCCCCTGAAAGAGCGAGACGCCCATCGCCTGCCCATAATCCACTGCTTTCCGGTTGTCGCAGCGCGTCAGAATCACACGATTGGCACCCGCGGATTTCACCGCGTCATAAATGCGGCGATTCTCCGTGCTCTGAATATCGCTGGGCATATCGGCATTCCATTGCAGCTTTATCAGGTCGAACCCCAGCTGATCCCGATCCACCTGCGGAAAACTAAGATCCGACAAACCGTCGAGGCAAATCCGGTACCCCAGTTTCTGCACCGTATCCCGCGCCACATGGAAAGCACGCATATCCTCGAACACATCCGCCACCTGCACCTCGATCACCACCGAAACTTTTACCGAGGGCTTCACAAACTCATCAAACTCCAGGAACGAATCGGACATCAGTGTGCGGATGTTGAGATTCAGGCTCACCGGAAGCTCCAGATAACGCATGGGGTCGTGCCGCAACATCTTCAACATGCGCTGGTCGAGCAACTCCGTCAGATATTTGAAGAGCCAGCGATTGCTGAGCAGATCGGCGTCCACATGCAGCACCTGACGTAAATGGGCGATATTGATATACAGCTCGTCGAAGACGCGGCGCACCATCATATCCGGGATGGCCGCGCACACCGGCTGACGGCGAACGACCGTGGATAAATCCGCGTTGCCCAGGTCACGCTCGATCGTCGCCAGGCTGGAGGCGGTAAAAAACTTCAGCGGCGAGGCGCTGGCGATTTGCCGGGTAACCTGTTTAAGCAGGCTCTCTCCCTGAGGCTTAGAGGGCGCCGACGCAGAAGCGCCGCCCGCCGCCGCAGCCGCCATTTTCGGGCGCACTCCGCCCAGCATTTTGCCGCGTGCGATGGCAGCGAAAGCATCAAACTGGGTGGCCAGAGGATAGCTCTGGCAAAAAGAAGGGTTCTCTTCTCCGTCTGCCGTATAGGCCAACGGATCGTCCATAAAAAGATAGCGAAGCTGGAAGATCGCTTTATCCAGAAGTTGTTTGGGCGTGTCGTTGCACAGCAAAACCGTCGTGCGATCCGCGCACACATATACATCCACATCCTCGTTCTTGAGGACGTCCTTGAGCATATTGAGGGCGATTTTTATCTGATAATCATTGCGGTATTGTTCCATCAGGGAGGAAAAGGCAAATACCACGCCCAGCCAGGGGATGGGAGACTCTTTCAACTCTGCCAATGTCTGCACCAGCTTGGCTTCAGCGCCTTTATCAATGACTTGCATACCCTGCACTACCTGCGAAGAGGTTATCTTGTACTGCTCAATAGGTTACATTAGCATATAGCAGTCCCCGGCGGCTATCCATAATTAGCGTGGCAATGTGCCGAATAAACGCAAGAAAACCCAGCAACGATACTTTCAGGCAATAAAACGGTTTGCCTGCTAGTTCACCGGGCGAAGATATTTTCTTGCAATCCAGGATTCCAGCGAACGGGTATCAAGTACAATTTCCGGATCGTCGATAGAGTTGGAGAAATGAAGGCTAATGGTGGGATAATCTCCCCTCGAAAGCGTAATCAGGCCAAAATCCAGTCCGCAATCCATCATCCAGGTGGTCATATCCATAGAACCATTTACCACACCGATCGAATGCTTAGCACGCAATTTCAGTTCGGAAGACCGGAAGACCCCGTTATCCAGATAAAAGCTTCCCTCTACCACCGAGAAACTGGTGTAGCGCCGCAGCATGGAGACTCGTGCCGTATTCACTACGTCCGCCACCGTCCGCACTGAAGGGATTGCCTGCACCAGGCTCGAAACGTCGAACCCTTTGACCACCAGATTCTGCCCCAGCGCCACGAACGTGCCTCGGGCATTTTGCACCCAATTGAGCATATTGATGCCAGACGTGCTTATCTGTCCGTTGAGGCTTAGCTTCCCCAGAAAATTCGTATGCCCCGCAAATGCCTCAAACAAACGCACCGACTCAATATCCTCCAAAGAAAAACCGATAGAGAGTGCGGGAATGGACGTTACATCCAATGCGCCGTTTATCTGAATATCGCCATCCCACAGATTACCTTTGAAGGATTTGATATCCCACTTTCCGTTGCTGCTGGTGGAAACAAGCCGCACATTCTGCATCGGAAAATCCGGATGGATCAGTTTCTTAAACCGGATATCCAGATTACTGTTATAGCCTTTCAGCCAGCTGAAACTGAAAAAATCCTCCGACCATACGGGTTTGTAATTATCTCTGGGCACCGGACTCTTGCGCAAATTATGAGCCGTGTACGGCTCAATATTAAAGGACGACACACTCATATCGGCCTTAATCATCGGGAACTCTTCCTGCTGGTCATAACTAAAGGCGCCGGAAAACACGATATCCCCCAACTCAAATTCAGAATCCCAAAGGGAGAATTTTCCTGGCTCCAGCAGAATATGTAAAGCCGACTGGCGCCCCTCCGTTTTAGACAGGGTGTAATTTTGCAGCACGAGATTGAGCCTGATGCGATCTTTTACGGCATCCAGCCAATCCAGGCGGCGCAGGATATCTTCGAAATCACTTTTTTGCGAATCTTTATGAGAACCAGGAACCACAAGCGCCGCAAAAGGATCCAGCTTAATGCCGCTTACTCGCAGGGTGAATTCACTGTCTACTTCCCCATCCTGGCTGGAGGTCATACCGCCGCTGGCCAGCAATGTGCCTGCCTGGAACTTAAAATCAGATACCACACTGTTGGCTCTGGAAAAGAAAATACTCGCCTTGGCGCGAAACTCGCCGTCCTGATCCGTAATAAATCTGTCCTTGTTAAATCCAAGGGCATGAGCCAGCTCCAGCATTTTATGCCCAAGCAACTCCACGCTTCCATCAAAATGAATCGCGTTATCCATGCTGCGCTTTACAATACCGAATAAGAGAAGCTCGGTCTCTCCAGGCAGATGTATCGCCGCCTGGTTAATGACCATTTCCCCGCCATCAATAGTCGCCATGAATCGCGCATCATGAGACTTTACGCGCCCCACGCGAAATTCATCCGCTCGTATATCAATGCTACCCGATGCATTATCGGGTAAGAACTGCACAAAGAAGCTATTGAAAGCATCATCAGAAACGGGATGTTTGGGATCAATGATGGCGCTTGCATCCAGGCCTGTAAAATTAAAGGCTGCCTGGGTTTGCGGGAACACATTGTCATCGCTGACGACCTGCCCCGTCCCAGAGGTGTCTTTACTCTTCAGCGTTATCTGGGTCAGCGCGTATTTTGACCCATCCGCTTTGGCCTTACCACTCAACTGCAAGGGCACGGGATGAGCGAGGTTTTGGAAAATACCGGCACTGGCTTCTTTGGAGAAAAACATCTCCACCCACGGAACAATATCCACAAAATCCAGCGTGAAGACTCCATCGTAACTGAAGCCATCATGCCCATGGCCGACCTCTCCTTTATAAACCAAATGGTTTTTTCCTTCGTGAATCCCGAGATCAAGGCCAAAATTATATTGCGAAAGACTTGAAAAAGCCTTGGCTTCCAGCGTTGCCTGAAGTTCCACCAACTTATTGAGGACAGAAAAGGAAAGGTCAATATCCATATCCTGCGAGGCGGCATTAAACGCAGCCAGGAAATTAATCGCCTCAAATTGACGCATCTGCCCACTGAAAGAGTTATTGATGTTCACGCTTCCGCCCTCTATTGCCAGCCTTCGGGGCGAAACAAAACTCAGATCGGAGAGCCTGAAATGGTCAAGAAAGTCCCAATTTGCGGTTTTATCCTTAAAAACCTCTAATTCCACCACTGGTCGCACCATCGTAATCGTGCCGGCTTTTACCTCTCCCGTCAGCAATGCCATCATGTCCAGGGAAACATCCACCCGCTGCGAGGTAAAAATGCTTTCCGTGGACGCGGTAGGAAGATTATCTATCTGCAGTCGTTCTATAATGACTTTGGGATAGGGAAAGACGGAGAGAGTCGTGCTGCGCGCATGGGCTTCATAGCCGGTGACCTGTTTTATCCCCGCAAACAGTTCGGCGGTGAAGTCGTCTTTATTTACCAACAGCTGCACGAGCCCCCAAAAAAGGATCAGCACGACAAAAAGCGCGCCCACCGCTATAAAAGCAGGATGTTTTGGGTTAGGAAGAACCAGATTTTTCATAGGTGTAATCAGTCCGTATTCTATCGTATAATACCAGCACTATAGCGGGACAAGCATAACTTTATCGTACAAGGAGTTAACAAACCTTATATACGGTGAATATGCACTTCCATCACAGGTTTCTTCCCCACCTCCTGATTCACGGCCTTGCGAATGGCGCTCAAGACCGCCTCGCGCACGCCGTCTCCCTTCTTTTTCTTTCCTCCCGATGCCTCGGCGACCTCTTCTGCAAGGGCAGAAAGCTCGCGCAACAGCTCGCGGTCTGCCTGAGGATCCAGTACCCCCGGCCCACTCACCAGCGGCGGCGAAATGCATTTTCCGTTCTTGTCCAGCGTGAGGGAAACCATCACGCAGCCCAGATCCTTCAGCTTACGGCGCGTCTTGATGATGGGGCTATCGATGGGGATGATGGATGTCCCGTCCACCGCCAGATACCCTGAGGGCACATAGCCCTGAACGCCCACCGGGTGCGTATCCGAGGAAAGGCAGACAAACACGCCGTTCTCACATTCCACCACTTCCGGCACCTGCATGGATTTGGCAAACGCCGCATGTTCTTTAATATGCGCCGCCTCACCATGCACAGGCACGGCAATCTGCGGACGGCAGAGTTGATACATGCGCTGCAGCTCCGCCCGCGCCGGATGGCCGGAAACGTGAATCGGCAGATTCTTTTCGGTAATAACCTCCACTTCCAAGGCCGCCATGCGATTATGGAGCCACCGGATACGGGTTTCATTGCCGGGGATGATTTTGGAGGAAAAAATAACCGTATCGCCTTTATGCAAACGCAAATACGGATGCTGTCCCTGCACCAGCTTGGAGAGTGCTGCGCGGGATTCGCCCTGGCAGCCGGTACATAATATCATCACTTCTTCAGGAGGAAGCTTGGAGGCTTCTTTGTCCGACAGAAATTCTATGTCCGTCAGATACCCCGAATCCTTCGCCGCCGCCGCCACGCGATGCAACGACCGCCCTACCAGCGCGATTCTGCGTCCGGCTTCATGTCCCGCCCGCACGATGGATTCCACCCGCGCAATATTGGAGGCGAAGGTCGTGACCACCACGCCGCGCTTTAAATTCCCAATCGTTTCTTTTAGCTGCTTGCGTACCCCTTCCTCAGAACCGGATTCTCCTTCCACAAAGACATTGGTGGAGTCGCATACGAGCGCCAGCACGCCTTCATCGCCATATTTTTCCAGCGCCTTCTCGTCGGAGACGGGCCCCAGCATGGGCGTCGGATCGAGCTTCCAGTCTCCCGTATGGATGATGGTGCCGCGGTCGGTTTTGATCGCAATCGCCTGCATCTCGGGGATGGAATGCGTAAGATCGATCAGCTCGAGAGAAAACGGCCCCAGGTCAATCGTCGAGCCCTGCTTTACTTCCGTGATCCTGACCTTGCCCGCCAGTCCTTCGTCGGACATTTTATATTTCAGCATGGCCGCCGTAAACGGCGTCGCATAAATAGGAAGGTTGATCTCATCCCACAGATACGGCACCGCCCCCATATGGTCTTCATGCGCATGGGTCAGCACCAGCGCGATAATATCCTGACGAATCTCCTGGAGAAAATCGATATTGGGCAGCACCACTTCGATACCCGGCAAATAATCGTCCGCAAAACCGATGCCCAGATCAATCATGATCCATTTGCCCTTATACTGATACAGATTGAGGTTCATCCCAATCTCATTGCACCCGCCCAGGGGCACAAACAGTAAATCGTCTTTATAGTCTTTATGTTTAAAACTGCTCATTCCGTATTCCTATGATAAATCGTATGTAACCCGCGGATAGTGATATCCTCCGCCGTTTCTTCAATCGTTTCGCAACCTTCCGCATATAAAGACGCCAGCCCGCCGGTTGCAACCACCTTCATGGGCGCGCCGAATTCATGGACGATACGTTTCACTATACCATCAATAAGCCCGATATACCCGAAATATACGCCGGACTCCATGGCGCTCACGGTGGAGGAGCCAATCACCTTGCCCGGACGACGCACGCGAATGCGCGGTAGCTTGGCGGCGGCGGCGTGCAACGCATCCAGCGAGAGATTCACGCCAGGCGCGATAACGCCCCCTGAATACGCGCCGTTTTCGCCTACCACATCGAATGTGGTTGCCGTGCCGAAATCCACCACGATCAAAGGACGCCCATAACGCCGCCACGCCTCTACCGCATTCACCAGACGATCCGCACCCACCTCTTCCGGCTTCTCGATGCTCACTTCGATCCCCAATTTCACGGAAGGATCTCCCACGATCAGCGGGCGCACGCCGAACGTTCTCTCACACAGGCGGAGAATGGGAAATTGCGTCTCAGGCACTACCGTGGACAGTATGGCCGCGGAGATATCTTCCTTTTTCAATCCGCTGGCGGAAAAAAACTGAAGCAGCAACACCGCATATTCATCCGCCGTCCGGCTGGCGAGCGTGGCCATGCGCCATTCCCCGCGCAGCGCCTCCCCCTCAAATACGGCGAAGACGCAGTTCGTATTGCCGACATCCACCGCTAACAGCATCAGGCCACGTCCCCTGCGGAGATGATGCGGCGCGTACCGCCGGGCATGACCAGACGCAAGCGCCCCTGCTCATCAATATCTTCAAAACGGCCGCTGATCTTATCATTCCCCGACGTCACCTGTATCTCCTGCCCCAAACGCCATCCATGGTCACGCCATGCGGCGCGAACCGGCGGGAACCCGTTTTCCATCCAGGCGTCATACTGCTGAATAAAGTGATGGATGAAGCGCGACAACACGATTTTGGCGCTGACAATCTGCACCCCCGCCTCCTTCAGGCACGTCGCGGGAAACAAAACTTCCTCCGGGTGATGCTCGATATTGATGCCCAGCCCCACGACCGCCCACATCTCCCCATCCGTGGTCTGGAAAGACTCCAGCAATATCCCCCCCACTTTGCGATCATCGAGCAAAATGTCATTGGGCCACTTCAGGCGAAGCGTACACTGCGCACCTACAATCGGCTGCAGCGTCTCCAGCACCGCCAGGGCGCTGACGAAAGAAAGTTCAGAAAACCGCTCCTGCATGACATCGGGCTTGAGCAGGACGGAAACGAATAAATTACCCTCGCTGGACACCCAGCTACGCCCCATGCGCCCGCGCCCGGCGGTCTGTCGCTTCGCCCACAGAAAAGCCCCGTGCGATGCGCCACCTTCCGCCAGCCGCTTGGCCTCGTCGTTGGTGCTATCTACCTCGTCATAGGAGAGGAGGTGAAAATCGTCGATCAGAGGATGCGCCGCGTTCCCTGTCATTGAAGATACAATGCGTCTACCGCCCTCTCCGCCGACATCGTCAGCACAGAAGGACATACTACGAAAAACAACGACACCACCACGCAGATCAGAACCGTGATGCGGGTAGCCAAATTTGCGGCATCCAGCTTCTCGGCTGCTTCTTCAAAATACATGACCTTGACAATCTTCAGGTAGTAATATGCAGCGATCACGCTGGTTAACACGCCGATGACCGCCAGGCCGTAAAACTCCGCTTCCACGGCGGCCAGAAAAACATACATCTTACCGAAAAATCCTGCCAGCGGCGGAATTCCGGCCATTGAAAACATCAGCACGCATAAGGCCAGGGCGAATTGAGGATGGGTTTGCGAAAGCCCCGACAGATCGGATATTTGCTCCAGATATTTTCCGCGACGCCGCAACATGAGCAGGCATCCAAACACCCCTACCGTCATGAACAAATACAGCGTCAGATAGACCAGCAGCGCCTTGGTTCCCGCCTCACCGCCTGCGGCCACCCCTACCAGCGCATACCCCACATGACCAATAGAAGAATAGGCGAGCAGCCGCTTAAAGCTTGTTTGCGTCAGCGCCCCCAGAGCACCGACCAGCATCGAGCCCACGGAAGCAAAAATAATGATCTGCTGCCAGAATATTTTGAGCTCCGCAAAGGGCTGCTCCAATACACGCGACAGAAGGAACAGGGCGGCGATTTTCGGAGCAATCGCAAAGAAGGCCGTCACCGGGGTGGGCGCGCCTTCGTAGACATCCGGCGTCCACATATGGAAAGGCACTGCGGAAATCTTGAAGCAGAACCCGACCAGCAGAAACACCAACCCCGTTACCAACCCATATGACACCAGCAGATTTGCCAGCTTGCCATCGCTCAGCAGGGTCAGCACTTCGGCGATTTCATAAAAATGAATAGTGCCGGTAAAACCGTAAATCAGCGAAATACCGAAGAGCATCATGCCCGAAGCGAGCGAGCCTAAGACAAAATATTTCAGCCCGGCCTCCGAGGAGCGCACATTGTCCCGCTGAATCGCCGCCAGCACATATTGCGCCAGTGCCGAAAGTTCCAGCCCCATATACAATGCGAGCATATCGGCCGCTGAAATCATCAGCATCATCCCCAGCACCGCAAACAATATCAGCACGGAATATTCAAACCGCTGATGCTCTTCCGCCGCCAGCCATTCGTTACTGATGACCATCGCAAAAATAGCCCCTGCCAGCACCAGTATTTTTCCATAGCCGGTAAAGCGGTCAGACTCAAACATGGCACGGAACATCTCGCGCCCTTCGGGCATGTTTATCATCACCATATAGATCGCCATCAGCATGGCGAACACCGCGGCCACCCCCATGACAGGCGTAGCGCGATTGCCGGTGAACGCTCCCACCATCAGCAGAAACACCGCGGAGACGCAAAGAAACAACTCCGGAAGAATCGGGCGAATTTCAGCAATAGCCAGTATATCCATGTC
>Ga0209573_1002873_pt1 | contig 20467 bp, 16 predicted proteins | sample TNRBio252014_DNA_FD_185870 | JGI IMG/M metagenome (GOLD analysis project Ga0209573, IMG submission 185870) | Wastewater treatment Type I Accumulibacter community from EBPR Bioreactor in Madison, WI, USA - TNR Reactor_6/25/2014_ DNA (SPAdes)... | ecosystem: Engineered > Bioreactor > EBPR >...
GGACGAGTTGCTGGAGCAGCGCTACCGGCGGCTGATGGCGTATGGCGTGTTCAAGGAAGCCGAGCCGGCGACCTCGACCCAGTTGTCCTGGCAGAGCAGCGTGGCGGCCCTGTTGGGGAAGGACAGCTTGCTGGGCAAGGATTAAGGATTCCCGAGCGTCCTTCAACAGCTTTTCGTTTCATGCCCGCCCTGTTCCTCGAACGCCTGGATGCGCTGCTGGCCACGCATCCTGAAGTGCGTCGCCAGGTGGTCGGCTACAGCGGTGGCGTGGATTCCCACGTCCTGCTGCACGGTCTGGCGACGCACCGCGACCGCTGGCCGGAACGAAGGCTGGCGGCAATTTACGTGGATCATGGGTTGCAAGCCGCCTCGGCCGTCTGGGGCGAGCACTGCGGCGAGGTTTGCCACGCGCTCGACATCCCGTTTCGCGCGCTGCGGATCAACGCCCGGCCCGCCCCCGGCGAAAGTCCCGAAGCCGCCGCGCGCCGCGCCCGCTACGCCGCGCTCGCCGCCGAACTGGGACCGGACGCCGCGCTACTGACCGCCCACCACCGTGACGATCAGGCCGAAACCCTGCTGCTGCAACTGCTGCGCGGCGCGGGCCCGCACGGTTTGGCGGCCATGCCAACGGCGGCCCGGCTGGGCCAGGGCTGGTTGCTGCGGCCCTTGCTGGAGGTGGATCGCGCCGACTTGCTGGCCTACGCCCAGGCGCATCAGTTGCGCTGGATCGAGGACGCCAGCAACGCCGACGCCGGGTTCGACCGCAACTATCTCCGCCATCGCGTTCTGCCATTGCTTCGGGATCGCTGGCCGGCCGCGAACCGTACCCTGGCCCGTTCCGCCCGATGGTGCGCCGAAACCGCTGCCTGGCTGGATGCGGAAGCCGCCGTGGACCTTGGCCGGGTCGGGGCGAATCGCCCCGATGGCCTGCTGATCCCGGCGTTGCGGGAACTCGGCGAAATCCGCCAGCGGAATGTGCTGCGCTACTGGCTCGGGCAACTGGGTTTGCCGGTTCCCGACAGCCGGCAACTGTGGCATATCCTGCACGATGTTCCGACCGCTAGCCGCGACCGCCAACCCTGCATTCACTGGCCCGGCGGCGAGGTCCGGCGCTACCGGAATACGCTGTACGCCATGCCGCCGCTGGCGCTGCACGACGCGCGGCGCGACTTTGTCTGGCGGTCCAATACGAACGGTTATCCGCCGTTGGAATTGCCGGGCATCGGCGAATTGGCGTTGCGGGAAACCGTCGGCGCCGGCTTGCGGGCCGCGACGCTGGCGAACGTCGCGCTGATCGTTCGCTTCCGCCAGGGCGGCGAGCGTTTCCGGCCCGCCGGTCGTCGCCACGGACAGGCGTTGAAAAAGCTGTGGCAGGAGGCCGGCGTTCCGCCTTGGGAGCGGGATCGATTGCCGCTGTTGTATCGGAATAGCCAGGAGGAGGGGAAAAGCGGAGAGGGACTGATTGCGGTCGTGGGGCTGGGGGTGGCCGCCGAAGCCGAGGCTGCTCCTGGCGAACCGGGCTGGGAACCGGTTTTGCGGTCGCGCCGGTCGGGTAGCGGCGGAATCGTTGGTTCGGTTTGATTGTGTGAGCCGGCTTGCCGGCGATAATCGGTATTAAGTTCAGCGAATGTTGGGCGACTAAAATGCTCGATAGGTCAGCTTAGCTTGTTCATCGGTAGAAAAACTCAACCACTACCGGCTGGAAGCCGGTAGTGGTTGAGTATCCCGCAAGATGCCAAAGAGTCCACATTTTTATCAAAACAATCACCCCTCATCACCGATCTGGTATTCCTTGAGGCGGCGCTTCAGGGTAGATAGCGGAATGCCCAACTCCCGGGCGACCGCCGCCTTGTTGCCTTGATTGCGCTCCAGCGCTTCCACGATCATGCGTCGCTCCATCTTCCTGAGATGGGCGCGAGCATCCGCCGCCGGATTTTCGGACTCGGGGGCCGGTTCCGCGCGGCTGACTGCGGGAACGGGAGGAAGAGAGGGATTGATGGGAAGCGCAGTGACAGCCGTCCTGGACAGACGCAAATCCTCCGGGCGAATCTCCCGCTCGCCGCATAGCACCGCCGCCCGTTCCAGCACGTTGCGCAATTCCCGCGCGTTGCCCGGCCAGGAATAGCCTTGCAGGGCTTCCATGGCCGCCGCCGACAGCCGGCAATGCAACTGCAATCGCTCGCAAAGATGGCGGGCAATCAGCGGGATGTCTTCACGGATTTCCCGCAGGGCCGGCACCTCGATCGGCACCACCGACAGACGATAGAACAGATCGGCCCGGAACGCGCCGGCCCCGACCATGGCTTCCAAATCGCGGTGGGTGGCGGTGACGACGCGCACGTCCACTCGCAACGGCTTGTCAGAACCGATCGGCAACACCTCGCGGGTTTCCAGCACCCGCAGCAGCCGTGGTTGCAGATCCAACGGCAGTTCGCCGATCTCGTCGATGAACAGCGTCCCGGTGTGCGCTTGGCGAAACGCGCCTTCGCGCGTGCCGGTGGCGCCGGTGAACGCGCCCTTGATATGGCCGAACAGGTCGTTGCGCACCATCTCCGGATCGGCCACCGAGGCGTCGAACACCACCAGCGGCCCCGGCCGGCCCGAGAAGGCGTGCAGGGTACGCGCCACCAATTCCTTGCCGGCGCCGGATTCGCCGTGCAGATGCACGGTGGTGGGGGTGGACGCTACCGCCCGAATCAGGCCATACAGCTCGCGCATCCGCTCGCTGGATCCCACCAGCTCGCCCAGATGATCCTGACGCGGCACCGCCACCTTGCGCTCCTCGGTGTGCTGGCGGATCAGCAGTCGCGAATAACCCAGCCGACATTCGGCGTCCGCCGGGATATAGGCCTCGGTAATGCGCACGTCGTTGATAAACGTGCCGTTGGTGGAACCTGGATCGCGCAGCAGCAAACCGGCCGGCGTCATGCGGATCTCGGCGTGTCGGCGCGAGACCGCGCGGTCAGTCAAGACCACGTCGTTGTCCGGCGCGGTGCCGATGCGCAGGACGGGCAGGCCCAGACTGACTTCCAGACCGGCGTCCGGCCCGCCGACCACCCGCAATTCGATGGCCTCGAACTGAACCCGCAACTGGGATTGGGATGTCGCGACAATTACTTCGGTGCCATTGCCGACAGAGGAAGATGCAGCCATTGCGTCACCGGAAAAGTTGTTCTTTGTTCAATTCTATATCAGTTTAGTCTGCGGCAATGGCTGGTGTGGCCCGTTGCGAGCGCGAGACGCGCGCCTCGGGCGTCCATCCCGGCCCGGAAATCGCCCGCCTTTTCGAAAAATGGCGGTTTCTCATCGCGGCTCAGTCGCCCGGAAAGCAGGTAGCGGCGATCAGGTACAGAACGACCGCCATGATCACCACCGCGGTGAACCCCCAGTGAATCGCCAGCACGGTAGCGAGCACCGCCGCCGCCACCGAGGCAAAGCCGTTCACCGCCCAGGCCCACGGCGTCAGGGCTGGCGTCCGGGCCGCGACGCGAGCCAGACCCAAGGGAAAGGGCATCCCCATGGCGAAGGCCAGCGGTGCGATCAGCAGCGCCGCCAGTCCGATTTTGACGCCATCCGCCAGACCCATCCACTCCCGGAATATCGGCGGCAGCGCCAGCATGTAGAGTAGCGCCAGTCCGGCGATGACCGCCGCAGCCAGCCTGACCATCCGCCGCGACCGTCCCGCCGCCTGGAACCGTTCGGCCACGCGACTGCCCAGACCCGCGAACAGCAGGAAGGCGGTTAGCACCACCGCCACGGCGTACACTGGATGGCTGAGAAACAGGATGAATTTCTGGATGAAGGCGATTTCCAGGAACATGAAAGCCAGTCCCAGCGCCGTGAAATAAAGCGCGACGCCGCCCGCGCCCCGCCCGGCGCCCGGCTCCCGCCGCAGGAACAGCCAGAGGGGCAGGATCGTCAGGACGAAACCAAACGCCACCGCCTGCGCCAGGGTGGCGATGACCACCGGATAGCCCCATTCCAGCAGCGACAGACCGCCCCGATCTTTCAGGGTGAGAATTTCCGGCAGGGTGTTCCAGCGGAAGAAGTGGAAAAAATACGGGCGGTCATCGGTGGCGGGTGCGATGGCGAACTTGTAGCGATCCACGAAATCCACCCGCCGGTCGGACAGCAACGCCGCCGCGCCTTCGTAAAAATAGGGCCGGTCCAGGACGTTGTAGCGGTTGGCCATGTCGGGCGTCATGCCGGGATGCCAGACCGGATCGAAGGCGCGGGCCGTACAAAACGCTTGAATCGCCACGATTTCGGCGGGGGTGAAGAGACCGTTTTTCACCAGCAGGGTCGCAGTCTTCCAGCCCCGAATCATCGCCAGCCGCGCGCCGGGATCGGTTGCGCCCCCGGCTTCCAGCGCCGCGACCGCCGTTGCGAACAGCTTGAGCGTATCCCGGGGCGGCAGGGTCACCCAGCGGGTGATCGCCAGCAATCCGCCGGGCCGTAGATGGTCCAGATCGGCGCGTAGCGCTTCCACCGTGTAAAGATAGCTCTCCGCCAGCCCGTGCAAGCCCGCCGCCGCCGCCGAGAAGGCGTCCAGCAGCGCCACCTGGATTAGATCGAAGCGGGCGGTGCTGGCCGCGACGAAACCGCGCGCTTCCCCGACGTGCAGCCGCACACCCGGCAGGCTGTAGGGTCGGCCCGAAAAGGCGCCGAACCGTTCCTGCGCCAGCGCTACGACCTGCGGGTTCAGTTCGACGGCGTCCACAGTCCGCGCGCCCAGCGCCAGCGCCTGGAGGATGTCGGTTCCGCCGCCCGCCCCAAGAATCAGCACTTCGGGACGTTGCAACAAATGATAGGGCAGGGCCGAGGTCAAAAAGTCCAGATAGACCAGCGGCTCCCAGCGGCCATCGAAACGGTTGATGGCGGTCAGGCCGTCGCCATCGGTGAACAGCGCCAGTTGCGGCGGCGGTTCGGCGCTGGCCAGCAGGCTCAGGCCCGGCGCGTGGCGGAACGGTACGGTGGGACTCTCGACCACCGTCACCACGCCCAGCGGGCTGGAAGTCTCGGCCACCACCCGCGCACCCGTGACCTGCAGGGTCTGGGCCAGTTCCTTGTAGGGCGAGGACTGCAACGCGGTCCAGGACGCGGGCAAGGCGAGAATGACAACCGCCGCCAGGGCGAAGCCGGCCACGCTCCGGCGCGAACCGCCGCGCCAGACCGCCACCGCGCCGGCGGCCAGGCCCGCTGCCGCGACCAGGCGCAGGGCGATTTCCGGCCGCAGCGCCAGCAGCAGCGCGACGCTGCCCAGACCACCCGCCGCCGCGCCGGTGATGTCGGCGGCGTACAGGCGCGGGATGTGGGCGGGAAAGCAGGTGAGGCTCAAACAGATGGCGGTGGCGGCGCAGAAAAAGGGCACGATCAGCAGGGCGTAGATCAGCGCCAGCCGCACCAGTTGCCGGGAATCCCAGAGGACTTCCAAAGCGTTGAAACCGACATTCTGGGCGGCAAGAAAAGCCAGCAGCGCGGTGATCCCAAACAGGCCGGCGGCGCCGGCGAACGCGCCGGCAAAGCGCGCCCGCAGACGGTGTTGGGCCAGGGTCACGACCGCTCCCGCCGCCCCGTAGCCCAGCAGCGCCACGCTGATCATCATGTAGGCGAAGTGATGCCACTGGATGATCGAAAACAGCCGCATCAGCAGGATTTCGTAACCCAAAGCGGCGGCCGAGAGCAGCGCGATGGCCGGATAGGGAGGTTGCGCCGAGCGGGAGACTGCCATGGGCGAACCCCTACGGTAGTCCGGAGCGAGGGCGCGGGAAACCTGCGCTGGCTGGCCTGTGAAGTTACGCCGCCGCGCGCTGGGCCGGGCGGTAGAGGGCGCGCAGGTGGGGCGGCAGCAGTTCGGCGGGATAGGTTCCGGCCCGGATCTGGCCCAGGCGCCACCACCATTGAGCGAGGGGGCGGGTGGGATCGTCCTGCAGCAGATCGTCAGGAACTTCGTCATCATCAAGATCAAGGATTGCATCCACCAGACGGCAATCCAGACGATCCAACAAAGCCTGTTGCTGGCGCTCTAAAAACGAGCGCATCACGTCATCACGCTGTTCACGAATGCCTGGGACAGTCCAGGAATCCATACCGTACATGACGGCTTCGCGATACCACATCAAAGGATCAGGCTGGCTAAGGTTTTCCATACATCCCCCAAGGTTTGGCCATCATGTTTGTGAACGCTGACCCGCTCGCCACTTCGATCCAACACCGCCAGCAATTGATACCGACTTGAGTAGACCAGATAACGACTTGTTGCTGATTTCGGCTGGATCAAGACCGCTTGGGGGTCGTTCAAGGTTTGTTCAAACCATCGGTTCAGATCATCGGGAGCATTTAGTGCTTCTCCCTCAACATAAACCCGCTTCAAGTAGTGGAACAAAAACCCGTCAACCAGTTCCCGACGCTGTATTTTACCAAGCAATTGCTTGACTTGGGGGATGTGGGCAAACGGAGCAAAATCGCTCAGGGCTTGCCGTGTCTTATTGCCAGCCTTGAATTTTTTCGTCCCCCAATGAGGAGTGGTCAGCACCTTGACCAGCGCCTCGGCGGCCTGGATCGCGGCGGTATCGCCGGAGCGCAATACATCGGGATGAACGCGGGGCCGGGACGGCGCCATCACCGCATCCGCTTTAATGGCCGCTGCCGGTCAGGGGCACGAAGCGCACCGGGAGGATCTGCCGGGTCGTGACCGCGCCATCCGCCTTTTTTTCGACCAGCAGGAGATACTGCGCCAGGAAGTGCGCGCCGACGGGAATGACCATCCGGCCGCCCGGCTTGAGTTGGCGGATCAGGGGCGGCGGGACATGGCTGGCGGCGGCGGTGACCACGATGGCGTCAAAGGGCGCGGCTTCTTCCCAGCCGTTATAGCCATCCCCGGCGCGGGTCTCGACGTTGGCGTAGCCCAGCGTTTTCAGCCGCTCGGCTGCCTGCCGGGCCAGCGGTTCGATGATCTCGATGCTGTAAACCCGCCCGACCAACTCGGCCAGCACCGCCGCCTGATAGCCGGAGCCGGTGCCGATTTCCAGCACCGTCTGGCCCGACTGGGGCTGAATCAGGTCGGTCATCAGGGCGACGATATAGGGCTGGGAAATAGTCTGGCCGTGGCCGATGGGCAACGGCCGGTTGTCGTAGGCATAAGGGACTTGATCGTCGGGCACGAACCGGTGGCGCGGGACCCGACCCATGGCCGCCATCACCGGCGCGGCGAACTCCGGGCGGCCGGTTTCGCCGGCGGTTTCGCCGGCGAGCGCGGTAATCTCGGCAGTCAAGCGTTGGCGCTGGCGGTCGAAGTCGTCGGCGGCCAGCAGCGGATCAGTTGCGCCCAGCCAGAGCAGCAGGACAAGCACGAGCGGGCGGGACATGGTCGCGGTCTCCGGGGCGGATTGATGCTAAAAATGATAGCGCGGTACTGCTTGAATAGATGAAATAGCGACATCTATGAATACGTTCCTGAATCAGGTCGCGCTCGCCACTCCCCTGTTTGTGCTCGTCTTCCTCGGCTATGCGCTGATGCGCTTTTTCCACTGGCCGAAAGCGATGTCCGACCACATGACCCGCTTCGTGTTCTCGGTGGCCCTGCCGGCGATGCTGTTTCGCCTGATGAGTGATTTTTCCAAGTTACCGCCGGTGGACGCGCGGCTGCTGATCGCTTTCTTCGGCGGGTGCCTGGCCGTGTTCGTCATTGGCCGGCTGATCGCCTGGCAGGTCTTCAGGCTCGACGGCGTGGGCCAGTCGGTGTTTGCGCTGGGCGGAGTGTTTTCCAACAACGTGATGCTGGGCCTGCCGCTGGCCAAGGTAGCGCTCGGCGAGGCGGCGGTGCCGTCGGTCGCGGTCGCGCTGGTGCTGGTGTTCAACTCGTTGATCCTGTGGACCCTGGTCACTGTCTCGGTCGAGTGGGCGCGGCACGGCAGTTTTTCCGTACACGGATTCGCTAAGGCGGTGCGCGCCGTGTTGCTCAATCCCATCGTCGCCGGGATTTTGTCGGGAACGCTGTTCGGCCTCATCGGCCTGCCTCTGCCCGTGCTGATTGATCAGCCGATCACGATGCTCAGTCAGGCGGCCACGCCGCTGGCCCTGATTGCTCTGGGGATGGGGCTGACCGAATACCGGCTGCGCGATGACTGGCGGATCAGCGCGGCGATCAGCGCGGTCAAGCTGCTGGTGCAACCGCTGGTGGTCTGGCTGCTGGCCCGCCTGCTGGGGCTCGGGGCGCTGGAAACCCAGGTGGTAGTCCTGCTGGCCTCGCTGGCGGTGGGCGCCAACGTGTATCTGATGTCGCGTCAATTCGAGGTTTTGGAAGGGCCGGTGGCCGGCAGCCTGATTCTATCCACCGCTCTGGCGGCGCTGACCATGCCGCTGGCGCTGACGCTGATGATGGTGATGGCGTAGCCAGCGCCCGACGGATACGCCGCCACCGCCGTCTTTAAGAAAGCTATGATTCGCCCTCTCGACGCCGTTGCACACTTGCTGAATCTGGATTTCAGGATTACATTTCTCCCGAAATGGGAGAATTATCGAATCATGCGGGTCATCGCCAAAAGCACCTTGAGGAAATTCTGGGAGCAGCCTGCTTACCGCGACGCTCGGGGACCGCTTGAGAGTTGGTATGAGGAGGCTCTCCGTTCGGAATGGACTTCACCGCAAGTGGTGAAATCACAATACCGTAGCGCGAGCATCTGCGGGAACAACCGCGTCGTGTTTAATATCGGCGGGAACAAGTACCGCTTGGTGGTCGAAATGCAGTATCAAGCCGGTATTGCCTGGGTCAAGTTCATTGGTACTCATGCGCAATACGACAAAATCAATGTGGAGAGTGTGAATGACTATTAAACCCATTCGCAACGACGACGACCTGCGAGCGGCGTTTCATCAGCTTGAAACGATCTTCCAGGCGGAAGAAGGCACGCCTGAAGCCGATGAGCGGGAGATACTGGTCACGTTGATCGAAGCCTACGAGAACCGGCATTACCCCATCGGCCCGGCGGACCCGGTGGAAGCGATTAAATTCCGCATGGAACAACAGGGGCTTACGCTGCGTGATCTTGAAGTCTATATTGGTCCAAGCGGTCGCGTGTCCGAGGTGCTGAACCGCAAGAGATCCCTGAGCCTGCGCATGGTCAAACGCCTGCACGACGGTCTCCACATCCCCTACGAGAGCCTGTTAAGCAGGGTCGCGTGAGTGCCTGGCTACCCGCCATACGGTTGCCGTCCGGGAGTCGCCGAGGCGCTGGGCATCAGTCGCCGGATGGTCAGCTATTACCGGACCGCGCACAAACCCATCCCGCGAGCCATCTGGCTGGCCGGTCTGGGCTGGGAAGCCACGCGCCCGAAAGACCGCGCGCTGCCCCGCACCCTGCCCACCGCCCGCGAATATGCGGCGTTGCACTCCATTCAACCGGCTTCATAACCCACTCCACGCTTCCGCTACCATGATCGTTTCGATTCGTCCACCCCTGGAAGGCGCCGCCGCCGACCGTTTCCTGGCCCTGGCTCGATCCTTGGCCAACGCCCGCCCGCGCAACAGTGAAAACGATCTACGCGCGCTGCTGGACGAGGAATTGAACTGGGCGCGCGCCCGTTGTGCCCCCAATGACGGTCAAGTTTCCGCTTATGAGGCAGCGGCCCGGGTGTTGCTCGATCTGGTTCGGCTCGGCTGGCAAATCCGGGAGGAGGGGTACGGGATCGAACTGGTGGCCGAACGCCCGCGCCTCGGCCAATTGACCCCCGAGCAAGTCCTGGCGGAAAAACACCAGACTCGGGAGCTGTTTCGGCCTATTGTGGAGGCGCAGTTAAGGGAACCGGCGGTCGGTGAGTTGGCTCGACGCCTGGAAAATCCACTACCCCGATCCGGGAAGAAACCGATAGCGTGTCTGGTGGCCGATGGCGGTGAACTTCACGCCCGTTTGCTGGCTGCTCGGCAAAATCCTGACGGTAGCGGCGATGATCCGCTCGCGGCTGCGATCCGTCCTTATTTGCAATGGGTTACACCGGATGGTATCGACGAATTCACCGGGCATTCGCTGCGGGAAATCTGGCGCTATTTCCGGTATTCCTGGTCGATTCCCCAGTTTTCCACCCCTGGCCGACAACTGCTTTATCTGGTGCGGGATGCCGCCCATCCCTGTCATGCGGTCATAGGCATCATCGGGTTGAATAATGGCGCTCTGCAAATGGGCGAGGATCGGGAATATCACTTGGGCTGGAGTTTGCGCGCTCTGAGCGAGCGATTGTGTGCCGCTGCATCGTCCCAATACCTTGCCGCTGAATATGAATGGATGGAAGCGCAAATTGCAGCGGCTATTGATGATATTGACCCTACCGCACTGGCGACGCCGGAAGAACTAGCTAATCCTGATCGTGAGATCATTGCAAGGTTGCGCCGACAAGCAAAGGAATTCGACACGCTGCGGGATGAGACGCTGCGGGAGTTGGTCAGGGCGCGTTCCGGCAGTGATGTGCCGATGCTTGCGGCTGAAATGGAGAATGTCAGTGATGATCATCCACAGAAGTTTGGCAAAACCCAACTGAACCTATATCATTAAACCAAGAAAATGGATTTACTCGCTTACTGGAGATATGACAACTATCGCCGAGACCTTGATGAGGGAGCGGGATTTAATTTTAATTCGAACCAATCACGATTGCATACTGCGATTCATATCGGTGAACGTCTTTGGTTATTCACAAGGGTTTTGAATACAGGAAGAAGTGAGTATCGCCTTCTGGCACGGTTGAATGTGGTAGCAAAAACGATCAATGCTCCCGACTATAAATATGGACCTTATCGCGTATGGGGTGGTACGGCATCTTCGCGTTACTTCAAGGTTACGCAAGATTCAAAAGACGATATTTTTGAGTTTCTTAGGTTGTTAGATTTTGAGGGTGCGAGTCTACATGATAAAGACCGTACATCTCTTGCCCAAGCCTGCCAAACAATTCGTGCGTTACGACCATCGGCAAGTAATCTTTTGGAATCATTTGCGGAATCCCTTCAAAATGAATCGAGAGCAAAAGCGGTTCCAGATGAAGAAAAATTCGAGCAGGCACTCTATGAAAGTGAACCCTCTCAGTTGAATTTAATCCTTGAGTCGCCTGCTATTGCTTATGCAGAATCTTATAAAAATAAGCTTCGGAAATCACATGAGCGAAATCGTCAATTAGTTCAAGAACTTTATAATTTATATTCAGGAAGATGTCAAGTTAGTGGGCATGATAGTCCACTGCTTTACGGTGTACCAACCGCAGAAGCACATCATATCATTTATCGTTCTCGTGGTGGAGATGACGTGTTAGATAACATGATTTTATTATCTCCTAATCTTCATCGTGCGATTCATTCTGCAGAAGCGCATTTTGACTACAATACCTTATCTTTTTCTTTCCCGAATGGGCGAGTTGAGCCTCTAATTCTGAACAAGCATTTACAGCGACGGGCAATTTAATGTCCTTGGTCAATTTGGATATCTTTCGACCAGAATACGGCAATCGCGCTCCGTGGCTGGCCTTGCCGGCTCTCGGCCTCTTGGTGGATGAAAACTTGTTCGGCCCGGATCATGTGAGCAAACGGCTTGCCCTGAACCTGGCTACCGTCAGGCAAGTTAAAACCCTCCGAGCCTCCGACCTGCGCGCCCGAGCACGACGGCGCTACCAAAATCCCACGCGGCAAGCGGAAATGACCGAAGCGGTCGCCGCCGTGGAAGCATATATGGACGCGATCCAGCGCGGTGTCGAGGATACGCTGGGTCTTGCCAAGGCGCTGGTCGTGGCGCGTCCGCCGCAAGATGAGCCGGTAGAAATTAATCCGCCCCCACCGTCTCCACCACCCCCGCCCATTCCGCCTACGTTTGTCGCTGAATCCTCCGACGCGCTGCTGGATGGACGCGAGGAAGACTTGGCCGCTATTGCCGATGCCATTGATGAGGCTTGGGAAGCCTTTGATGAGGCGCCCAGCGAGGACATCGAAATTCCCGTGACACTGCCGTCCAGTCAACGCGAGGTGACCGGAACGACAGCGGTCAACCGCAAAGTGCTGGATTGGGTTCAGGCGTTTTGCAGTCAGGAAAATTGGGGCGGTTTTCTGGACACGGCGGAAACCTTCCTGCCGATCGCGCTGGCCAGCGCGGCGGATCGTTCTCCGGTTTTCGTGCGCCCGGATCGCGTCGTGACTATCGAGGGCGAGGAGCTTTCGCTGGAGGCGCTGCTGACGGCCTGGGATGAGGATCTGCCCGGATTGATCAGACGCCACACCCAACTGGCCGCGACTTGGCGCGAATTTCAGGCGGTGCGCACCACTCTGTTGCCCCATCTCGGCAAGCTGATCTATCACGCCCGTTCCTGGCTGGACGGGCGACCCGAGGTCCTGGCACAGGTTCGCTGCTATTTGGAACTGGCCGCCAACCTGTACCGCGAGACCCAGGAAAACTATCACGTCATGGCGTCGAGCAGTCCCGATTGGGCGCGGGCGACGCTGGAAGCCCTTCTGGCGCTCGACATCGTGCAGGTGCGGGTCCATTTACCCAACGGCAAGCTGGCCGCCAAAGCGGTGCTGCTGCCGACCCATCCCCTCTATCTGTGGCGCAACGAACGGCTCTCGACCCTGCTGCGCGGGCTTGCCAAGAGCACCGCCCTGGACGCTGACGACCGGGAGGTGGTCCGCGAAGAGCTGGAGCGCCCAGAGCAATTCCTGTCTGTGGTGCGGCTGGGCAGCCTGCCGGCGGGGCACGGCTTGAACCAGTTGCTCCCGCTCACCAGCCAGGTTGAAGGGTTGCCGGTGTTCGAGAACCTGATCAATGCCTGCTCGGGAGCCGATGGCGCCCGCGCCCTGCATCAGGCGCTGGACCAGTACATCATTCTGCACCCAAACCATCCCTATCCGTTGCGCGTGGCCCTGATCAACCCGCCGCAGCCCGAAAATCTGATGATGGAGTTGGTGCGACTGCTCAACGATCCCCGCTATCGGGGTGGCCAGAAACTGGCAGCGGTGGATGCGGCGATTTACGCCACGGCCCAGCACGCGGATCGCCTGCGCGCCGCGCTGAGTTTCAGCGATACCCAAAAGGAAGATGAGGTCCAGGAAAAAATCGCTGCCGACCGGTTGCAGTTGCATCTGGACGAAACCTGTCTGAGCGATGAACCGCCGGACCTGGGCGACATCGTGAACCGAATCAAGGCGCGGCCCTGCCACGTCGCGGCGATTTTCGATGAATCCACCATTCGCCTGCGCCAGCGGGGCGCGGGGCGGAATCTGCCGATGAGTCCGTTCTGCATCCGCTACGACGTGCAACTGGATCGCCGGTCCGGTCGCATCGAACTGCGCCCGCAGCCGGGTGAATCGCCGTTCAGCGAATTCCTGCTGTTGATGAACGAGTTGGAGGGTAATCAGCGGGACGTGACGCCTCATGCCTACGCCGACGCCGAAGCGCTGGCCCATACCGCCGACGCAATTCTGCAAGGGGATCGTCCCGCCGCGCGCTGGCTGTTCCTTGCCGACCGGGCGCTGCCGTCCGAAGCCGGGATGCAGTCGGTGCGGATCTGGGAACGGCGCGAAGGGATGCGCGACACGTTTCTGGCGGCGCGGGATTTTGGTCCGCTGGCCCGTCTGATTCGGCCGGTATTCGCTCACCCGCTCAACCTGACGGTGACCCCGGAACACATGAGCCGGTTGCTGCATCAGGGCGCACGGCTGTTGGGCAGCGGGGTGCTGGACATCATCCGAAAGCAGGATGGGCAACCCGATCAGAAAAAGGTCATCGGCTTCGCCGGTCTGCTGTTCGCCGCCCGTGACTTGCAGCGCTGTTATCCGGGGGCGCTCGTGCTCTCCGTCGATCACCCGCTGGCGCGGCTTTGGCTGCGGACGGGGAAGCGGGCGCTGGAGGATCGCTGCGATTTGCTGGTGTTGTGGAAAGACGAGACAGCGGGGACGTTCCATCTGATCGCGGTGGAGGTCAAGGCGTCGAATAACGACCAAATCGAAACCGCCCGCCTGACTCATGCCGTCGAACAAATCAGCAACACCTTGGAGGCGGTGGAAGACGGACTCGCCGCCGCGTCGCTCCAGCCGCGCTCGCCGCTCTCCATCCCTCGTTGCGAAATGTTGAAACAGACGCTGGCCCGCGCCGCGCAAGCGCGTTCCGGCGATGCAGCGATGGATCGCGCCAACCGGTTGCGTTGGGGCGGCTGGCTGGTGGAACTGTTCGCCGTGGAAGCAGGAAAGACGCCCCTTGTCCAGATCGGCGGCTGTGTGATCAGCGTGCTGCTGCGCAGGGAAACCGCAGGAATCACGGAATCCTGCAAGCCAGCGATGCAATGGCCGGTCACACATCGCGTACTCGGCCTGCCGGAAGTTGACAAATTGTTGAACTGGGAACCTTCCGCGCCTGCCGTTGTGACCTCCGCTCGCTCTGGCCCCCCGGACGATATGGCCGCCGCCTCGGAGGAACCTCCGGCTGTGTCGGTCCCCAAAGCCGGTTCATCGCCGGGGGAATTCAGCACGCCGCCAGATCCTCCAATCATGCCAGTCCCGGATCGCTTACCGACGACTGCGCAACCTACCGCTCCGTCCAACCCGACCACCGAGCAAAGCTGGCCGCCCCCAGTCAATGCCCTGGGCATGATCGGCCAAAGTGAAACCGTGGAGCGTTTGGTGGAACAGGCTTTGTTCTCGAAAGAAACCGGCGAACGCTTCCCGGATACGCTATTGGTGGGTCCAGCCGGAGTGGGCAAAACCACTTTGGTGCGGAAAATCGGCGCCATGCTATTAAACCGCGAACCGATTTTCTTGAGCGGTTCCGATCCGCGCCGCCCCGGTGACCTGCTGGAACGACTTACCCAGGAAGGATTGGTTCCCAATGCAAGCGGGACAGCAATGGTGTCAATTGATCCCTGCCTGGTCTTCATCGATGAAGTGCATAGCATTCCAAGTTCGATAGCGACGGCTCTTCTGAGTGCAATGGATGATGACCGGATCACCACCATCGAAGGTAGGCGCTACCACTTCAATCGAGTCGTGTTTCTGCTGGCGACCACGGATCAGGGCAAGCTGTCGGAAGCTTTCCAAAGCCGGCCCCATAAGACTTGGTTACGCCCGTACACACTGCATGAAATGGCCGGCATCATTTGGCTGCACGGCAAAGATTGCCTGGATGGCGCGGAACTGTCGCGCGAAGCCTGCTACGAAATTGCCGCCCGGATGCGTTGCAATCCGCGCCGTAGCGTCCGCGCCCTGAGTGAAGTTCTCCGCAAACACTATTTCACCCGCCTGTTGCGGGAAACGGGTAATAGACCGCCATTCATTGAAGTTGCGGCCATCATGACGACTGAGAACATCGCGGCTTTCTACGAAGCGCAGGGCATTGACTATAACGGCCTTGACGACGTGGCGCGTCGCTTCCTCCATTATCTCAAACAGCACGGCGCGGTTTCCGAAGCTACCCTGAGTCAGGCGCTGGGTTTGACGCACCGCCAAGATTTCGTGGAAACGGCAGAATATCTGGTGCGCTTGGGACTGATCGAAACCTCGCCGGCAGGACGGAGTTTGACACGGGAAGGCAGGCAGTATTTGAGCACCAGCCCGCCGCCCGACCTGCGTCATCGGATTTCGCGAGCGATGTATTGAGAGGAGAACGCCGCCAGGACCGGCAACGATACCCTCATTTCTGGAAGCATCCCTATTCCCCTGACCGCTCCTGCTCCCCGTGCGAGGGTGGCAGGCCATACCACGCCCCCCGTCCCTGGCCGCGCCGCACCAGCAGACCCCGTTTGACCAGTTCGCCAAGTCGCGCCTTGACGGTCGGACGCGGCGCACCGGTCAGCTTTTCAGCTTGACCGGTGGTGATTTGCCCTGCGGCGCGCGCCTGTTCCAGTATCGCCAAAGCATCGGGGTGCAGACCCTCCCAGACCATCTCGCGGGCGATTTTCGTCGCCAGCCGATCCTTCTGCCGCTTCAGCGACCGCAAAAAGAACAGCAGCCATGGTTCCCAGTCGGGCGCATCGCTGTCCAGCGTTCCCTGCGTGCGCCGCAACGCCAGGTAATAGCTGTCCTTGTTGTGCTCGACGATGTTTTCCAGCGAACTGAACGGCGCGTAGGCATAGCCGGCTTGCAGCAGGAGCAGGGTCGTGAGTACCCGCGACAAGCGCCCGTTGCCATCCTGAAAGGGATGGATGGCCAGGAATTCCACCACAAACATCCCGATCACCAGGAGCGGGTGCAAGCTGGCGTCGCTCAAACTCTCGCGGGTCCACACCAACAGTTCCTGCATCCGCAGCGGCGTATCGAAGGGTGAGACCGTGGCGAAGATGATGCCCAAACTTTCACCGGTGGGTCCAAAGGCTTCCACATGATTCGGCAGCTTCTTGTATTCCCCTCGATGCCGCTCATCCTTGCTGGCGTGCCGCAGCAGCATGGCGTGAAGCTGTTTGATATGGTTTTCAGTCAGGGGAATCGCCGCATGGCTCTCGAAAATGGCGTCCATCACTTCGGCATAGCCGGCTACTTCCTGTTCGTCGCGGCTGATGAAAGCGGTTTGGCCCAGCCGCCCGAGCAGCGCTTCAACCTCGCGATCCGACAGACTGGCGCCCTCAATGCGGGTGGAAGAGCCGATGCTCTCAATCGTGGCGACGCGCCGCAGGACGGCCAGCCGTTCCGGCGCAAGCGCCGTCATGGCTCGCCAAGCGCCCTTGAATTCGTCAATGTCGGCGATCAACCGGAGTATTTCCGGCGTGATGCGGAGGGCGGCAGTTTTCATGCGCGAGCCATTTTTCTATCCATAGCTATCCAGAAATGTCCAATTATCTCCATTTGAGAACCGCCTGGCTGGAGTTTCAGCCAACCGCCAGCCTGACCAACATAAACACCGCCACCGCCGCGATCATCCCAGCGAACAGCTTTTGCAAGGCCGGACCGGCGATGCGTCGGCCCACCCCGATGCCCAGCGCCATGCCCGCCAACCCGCCGCCGACGAAGCCCGCCGTCAATTCCAGGTCCAGCCGGGCGCCAGCCAGCAGATGGGAGGCAAAGCCCAACGCGCTGATGATGGCAATAACCCACAGCGAGGTCGCCACCGCCCGCCGCATCGGCAAGGAGGCGACCAGGACCAGCGCCGGGACGATCAAAAAGCCGCCGCCAACGCCAAACAGCCCGGACAGCAGCCCGGTCGCCGAACCGGTCAACGCCAGCCGCACTGCGCAGCGCGAGGTGAAGCGCAGCCGGCCACTGGGATCATAGCGGCAGGCGGGACCGGCGGTATCAGCATCCCCATCGCCGCCGGCGCGGATGATGCGGGTTTCCTCCGGGCGACGGCTGGCCTGCCGCCACATCCGCGTCGCTACCGCCAGCATGAGTAGCGCGAATCCGGCCAGCAGCGCCGTTGCGGGAAATCTGGAGTTCAGCCACGCGCCCAGCGGCGCCCCAAGAATCCCGGACAGACCGAAAATCACGGCGGTCCGCAATTCGGCCTCGCCGTCGCGCAACCGCGCCAATCCGCCGCCCAGCGCTGTCATTCCCACCGCCGCCAGCGAGATCACCACCGCCTCATGCACGGGCGTACCCAGGCCGTAGACCAGCAGCGGCACGGCGAAGATGGAACCGCCGCCGCCGGTCAGGCCCAGCGCGAAACCCACGATCAGGCCAAACAGCAGGCTGAGCATCATTTTGTTTTAGCTCAATAAAATAGCGGCGTTCCCGCCCAACCCAAAGGCTAGGGCGGGAACGCCGCTGTCGGTTCCGGCGTCAGCCGGCGGGGGTCAAGCGTCCGGACCCCAGCCGAACACTTCCACGGTGCGGAACAGGTCGTGATCGGTCACCATGCCCACCGGCTTGCCGTCCATCTCGACCACCACGCGGCGGACGTTGGCCGCAGCCATCTTCTGCGAGGCTTCCGCCAACGAGATGTCGCGCTTGACCGTCACCAGCGGCCGGTTGGCGATCTCGCCGACCTTGACCCGCGCCGGCGAGCGGTTGGCGCTGATGACCTTCTTGAGCACGTCAAGATCGGTCATGATGCCCCATTGGCCACTGGCGTCGGGCTCGACCATCACCGCATTGACGTTCTTCTCGATCATCAGGTGCATGGCGGCGTTGACCGGATCGTCGTTTCTGACGGTGACTACCGACGACATGATGCCGCCCACGGTGTTCGGCATGCGGCCGGAGGCGATCATCGCCTGCACCGGATCAGCCACGCGGGCGGCTTCCAGCTCCTTGCGGGCCGCCTCCAGCGCGCGGCGACGGCTTTCGATCTCCTTGCGCAGCGCGGGACCCTGCTCCCGCATCTTGGCGATCATCAGGTCGCCGAATTTGCTGGTGGGTACCTCGGTGGCGCCGTCCATCAGCCGGGCGAAGTCGTAGGTCACGGTCTTGTCGGCGATCACCCCGGTCAGCGCCGACTCGATCAGCTCGGCGGCTTCAGTCCAGCCCATGTATTGCAGCATCATCACGCCCGACAGCATCAGCGAGCCGGGGTTGACCTTGTCCAGATTGGCGTACTTGGGCGCGGTGCCGTGGGTGGCCTCGAACACGGCGATGTAGTCGGCGATGTTGGCGCCCGGCGCGATGCCGATGCCACCCACTTCCGCCGCGACCGCGTCGGACAGGTAGTCGCCGTTCAGATTCATGGTGGCCAGCACCGAGAACTCTTCCGGCCGCAGTTGCAGCAACTGGAAGATGATGTCGGCGATGCGGTCCTTGATCACCACCTTGCCGGGCGGTTGCTTGCCGCCGTAGACGCTGTACAGGTCGTTCTCGGTGATGGTCTGGTCCGGAAACTCGTCGCGCGCCAGCTCGTAGCCCCAGTTCCGGAAGGCGCCTTCCGTGAACTTCATGATGTTGCCCTTGTGGACCAGGGTCACGCTGTCGCGACCGTGGTCGATGGCGTACTGGATGGCCTTGCGCACCAGTCGCTTGGAGGCGAAGGGCGAGATCGGCTTGACGCCCAGGCCGGCGTCGTCGAAAAACTCGGCGCCCAGTTCCTCGCGCAGGAATTTGGCCAGCTTGGCGTTTTCGGGCGTGCCGGACTTGTACTCGATGCCGGCGTAAACGTCCTCGGTGTTCTCGCGGAAGATGATGACGTCCACCTTCTCCGGGTGGCGCACCGGCGAGGGCACGCCGGGGTAGTAGCGCACCGGGCGCACGCAGGCGTACAGGTCCAGCTCCTGGCGCAGCGCCACGTTCAGCGAGCGGAAGCCGCCGCCAACCGGGGTGGTCAGGGGACCCTTGATGGCGACGATCAACTCCTTGATGGCTTCCAGGGTTTCATCCGGGAAGAAGTTGCCGTCGTAAAGTTCCCCGGCCTTTTCGCCCAAATAGAGTTCGCACCAGTGAATCTTGCGCTGGCCGCCGTAGGCTTCCTCGACCGCCGCGTCCCAGACGCGCAGCGAGGCGCGGGTGATGTCGGGACCGATACCGTCGCCTTCGACGAAGCCGACGACCGGTTGTTCGGGAACGCACAGCTTGCCGTCCTTGACCGTGATTTTTTCGCCGCTGGTGGGAATGCGAATATGCTTGTAGGCCATGAACCCTCCTGCTCGTTGTGATTTTCCACCGGGGATTGCATCGTGGGGCGCGTGGTGGTGGGCTGGGGAAAACGCCGCGCCCGGCGCGGAAAAAACGCGTATTAAGCTACACGCAAACCCCTTTTCTGTCCATGATGACCGGCGGTTGCGTGGTCGCCGCCGCTTCTCCCACGACCTGGATATCGCCATGACTCTGAACGAATTACGCTACATCGTCGCCGTCGCCCGCGAGCGGCATTTCGGTCGGGCCGCCGAGTCCTGCCACATCAGCCAGCCCACCCTGAGCGTGGCGGTGCGCAAGCTGGAGGAGGAATTGGGCGTGGCCCTGTTCGAACGCGGTCCCGGCGAGGTGGCGGCGACGCCGACCGGCCAGCGCATCGTCGAGCAGGCCCGGCGGGTGCTGGACGAGGCGGCGGTCATCCGCCAACTGGCCGCCCAGGGCCAGGACGAACTGGCCGGGATGTTGCGGCTGGGGGTGATCTACACCATCGGGCCGTATTTGCTGCCGCACCTGATTCCCCGCCTGCACCGCCGCGCCCCGCACATGCCGTTGCAGATCGAGGAGAACTACACGGCGGTGCTTAGCGAGCAACTCAAGGACGGTGAACTGGACGTGCTGATCCTGTCGCTGCCGTTCGCGGAGGCGGGGATCGCGACGCAAGCGGTGTACGAGGAACCGTTCGTGGTGTTGATGCCCACCGGTCATCCCCTGGAGCAGGCGGCGGTGATCGATTCCCCCACCCTGGCCCGCCAGGAATTACTGCTGCTGGGACCGGGCCATTGCTTCCGCGACCAAGTATTGCGGTTCTGCCCGGAATGCAACCAGTTGAGGAGCGTAGCCTCGGACAACATGCAGCGCACCCTGGAGGGCAGCTCGCTGGAAACCATCCGGCTGATGGTGGCGACCGGCATGGGCGTCACCGTGCTGCCCTACACCTCGGTCAGCGGCTACGCT
>Ga0209573_1002874_pt1 | contig 20464 bp, 14 predicted proteins | sample TNRBio252014_DNA_FD_185870 | JGI IMG/M metagenome (GOLD analysis project Ga0209573, IMG submission 185870) | Wastewater treatment Type I Accumulibacter community from EBPR Bioreactor in Madison, WI, USA - TNR Reactor_6/25/2014_ DNA (SPAdes)... | ecosystem: Engineered > Bioreactor > EBPR >...
AATTGATAATCAGCATGGCCTGTTTGCGGCTGGTCGGCTGGAGCGGTCCCAGGAATGGCCGCCACTGAGGCTTAAAGCGGGGGACGCGAGGGCCACACCAGCGGTCGCGGGGTTGAGGGTCAGCGAGGAAGGTTTCGTAGAGCACGCAATCCTCACGGGTCAGGCTGGACAGGGGTTTGCCGCGCTCCAGCAACGCCCAGAGCAGCAGGCGCTCGGCTTCCTTGCGGTAGTTGCGCAGGGTCTGCGGCGAGTCGTGAAACTCGGCCAACCAGGCGCGCACGGCGTCGAGATCATTGTTAGCGGCCAACTGACACACGACGTCTGACCGGGCCCGATTGCTGCCGACGCGGCCGTCGAGTTCGTCAGGCGGGCGCAGGCGTTCCAGGGGCAGGGGAGGCGCGGGAGACGAAGGGGAGGGGTTTTCTTCGACCCGATGGAGAACAATTGGAGATGGCGGCGCAACGCTCATGAGGTATGTTTCAACTATTGGTTTGCTGGCGCGTGGATTTTGCCAGCATTAAATCACATGTTGTTCGAATAGCCATCCCGCCTATCGCCTCAGTTTCCAGAAGCTCACACCCTGATGCGCGGCGGGCGTGATGCGCTGGCGTTTTGCCGGCGCTTGGTCGTGGCGCATGAGGTCGTAGATGTCGTGCAGCAGGGCTTCCGCCTGGGCGAAGTAGCCGTGGCCGAGCAGGTCGATGTCGAAGTCGGGGACCGCTACCGTGTCCACGCCGGGCGCGACGGTGTAGGGCGCGAAGTAGCCGGCGCGCGAGGCGTCGTGGAGTATGGCAGAGAGGTGTACGGCCTTGTCCTTGTCGGAGGCGTAGAGGGTGGCGCGCTCGGCGTGATCGGGGTAGAGGCGGGCGAGGTCGAGGAAGAGGTCGCGGTCCACGTCGGGCGCGGCCAGAAAGATTTGGCCGAATTTGACCTTGCCGCGCGTTTGGGCGTTGGCGGCGATGCGCTGGAGGGCGCGCAGCAGGCCGCGATTGCCCATGCTGTGGGCGATGACGTGGACCTTCTCCGCGCCGCAGTTGGCGGTGAAGTCGACCAGGAAATCGGTGATGGCCGGTTCGCTGGCTTCGATGGTGGCTTCGTCGGCCGGGTAGGCGGCGACGCTGCCGCGCGAGGGCCAACTGAAGAAGGCGGTGGCGCCGGGCACTTTCAGATCGACGCCGAGTTGCGCGGCGCGGATGGCGGCGTCCTCGAAGGTCACGTTGAAACCGTGCAGGAAGAACAGGGCGTGCGGCGTTTCGCCCGTGTCGCGGGCGGTCCGCATCGCTTCGTTGATTTCCGCGAAGAACGCCTCCCGTTCCTGCGGTTCCACGCCCTGGAGGCGCAGGCGGTCGTCGCGCAGGTCGAAACGCAGCAGGCGGCGCCAGAAGCTCGCGCCGGTTTCGCCGAAGCGGTGGGCTTCCGGGACGTAGACGAGCGCGCGGCCGAGGGTGGTGCGGTCGTGGCGCTCGCCGGTGAAGCCGTGGCCCTCCGGCTTGCGGTTGGTGCCGAACCATACTGGATAGACTACATCGCCGGCTTGCGGCGACGGGCTGCCCTTTTCCAGATTGAGAACATCGTCCAGACCGAGAATGCGCGTGTCGGTTTTAGGCTGCTCCAGTTCCGCGAGCAGGGCGCACACCTGGCGCTCGATGGTGGCATGGTCGGCAGCTTCGGTGAAAAGGCGTTGCAAGATTTCTCGTTCGAGTTGCGTGGCGCGGACGCGATTTCCGGCGCGAACGGCGGTTTCAAGTTCCGCAAGCAGATCGGCAAGCGGTCGTTGCGGATTGGAAGAGGTTGGCATGGCGAAGGACTCCGGTGGATTTACGGCTGTTGCAGCGCCTCTTGGCGCGCTTGTTCAAGGAATTAGTCCACCCTGGGTTGCAGTTCGGCTACATCCTCTTGCGGTAGAGGGCCAGGTTGTAATGCGAGATGGCGCAGTCGCGGGGATTGGGTAATTGCTCGCGCAGGGCCAGCGCCCGGCGCTCCTGGGAAATTGCCTGGGCTACGTCGCCTTGTTTGTAGAACAGGCCGGCGAGGGAACTGAGCACCATGGCGCTCCCGGCGGGGTCGTTCTTGAAAAGCGAGAGGCAGTCCTCTAGTTCGGATTTGGCCTCGCTGAGGCGGTCCAATTCCTTCAGCACGTTGGCCCTATTCATCCGCATGCCGGCAATGTTCACTTCCGGGCTCTTCAGCTCACGCATGATCTCCAGAGCTTCATCCAAGCGGCACAGGGCGAATACCCAGCCTTTCCGCTTAATGTGGGCTTCACTGGCGATGTCGAGCGCCGCAATCAGCGCACGGAACAGGGCCTCTTTATTTGGAGCCTCGTTCACGGGTTTGCCGATGCGATGTTGCTCCCACCAAGCCTTCAATTGTGCCAGCCGCTTCTCTACCTCCACCAACGTAGTTGCGACATCCTTGCCTTGGATGATGTCAATACGCAGGACTTCCAGTTCACTACCGATGACGTAAACGGCGGGGCGGCCAGCTTTCTCGCTCGCCTCGGCGGTTTCGATCTGACACTGACGCGCGGCGTCAAAGTTTTCAGTCATCAACAACGCACCCGCCAAATTACCGGTGATCGTGCTCAGGTCCCCCCAAGCCTGTCGCGAGCTTTCACCGCCGGCTTCGGCGGCGGCGCGGGCCGAGCCGGCGGCCTGCTTGTAGAACGGCAGACTGGCATCGGGGTACCCACCAAATTGCAGCGCATCAGCGTAATAGCGGAAGCAGCGCCAGCGTAGCTGGCCTTCCGGAGCGGACTGAGCGGCGGTCTGGAGATACGGCAGCAGTGTCCCCAGCCGACGTGGATTTCTCGTACTGGTGACCAAGCTGCCGGCAAAATCGCCCAGATGATCCCAGGCTCTCGCCTCAATGTAATACACCAACGCGCGACTGCCCATCTGTAGGGCGGCGTTTATGTCTTTGTGCCGGCGCTTCTTGAAAGCCACCTTCAGCCGCTCGGCGTAAGCGAGGCGGATGGCGCTCTCCGTCCACTCGCCCCGGTCCTGCGGCTGCTGTTCTATCCAGGCGCAAATGCGCTCCCGCACCAGTTCGTGGCAGGTGAGAGCAGGATTGGCGTCGTCCGGCTCTTCGCGTTCCTCCGTGATCAGTCCCACGTTGACTAGATGGCGCAGCAGGTGCTGGAGTTCGGGGCGGGGCGGGGGTTCGGGCGGCAGGGCGTCCAACTGGGCGCGGATCTCCGGCGGCATCGCCTTCAGCTTTTCCTGAAGCTCTGGCGGGAGCATCGACAGATTGTCGAGCATCTGCTTGATTTGTGCCGGCGCTTCTTGAAAGCCACCTTCAGCCGCTCGGCGTAAGCGAGGCGGATGGCGCTCTCCGTCCACTCGCCCCGGTCCTGCGGCTGCTGTTCTATCCAGGCGCAAATGCGCTCCCGCACCAGTTCGTGGCAGGTGAGAGCAGGATTGGCGTCGTCCGGCTCTTCGCGTTCCTCCGTGATCAGTCCCACGTTGACTAGATGGCGCAGCAGGTGCTGGAGTTCGGGGCGGGGCGGGGGTTCGGGCGGCAGGGCGTCCAACTGGGCGCGGATCTCCGGCGGCATCGCCTTCAGCTTTTCCTGAAGCTCTGGCGGGAGCATCGACAGATTGTCGAGCATCTGCTTGATCTGCCGGAGTTGCTGCTGCTCATGACTTTCGCCGCTCCACACTCCTTCCAGCAAGTCCAACTCAACTGGCTCATTAGCCACTGCGGCGAGCCACAACACGCGCCGAGCGTCCGGGCTAGCGTCGCGGATGAGTTGATCGAGCGAGACGGCGAGGGCGTCGTTCAGGTAGTCGAGTTCCTTCGGGTCGCCGGGCGTGGTGGCGAACAGCGCCGGGAGTTGCGCGAAGTCTTTGGTCTTCTCCAGGGTGTCGAGCGCCTGCAAAAGTTGCGGCCGCAGCTTGGCATCCGCCGCCAGCCGGGCGAGCCGGTCCATGAGCAGCGGGTGAAAGCGGCTGGCGTTCAGCAGGCGTTGCGCAAGGAGCTTTTCCTTCTCATCGATGCCGAACACCATCCGACTCAGTGCCGGATGCGCTCGCAGATACAGCGCCGCCTCCGATGCCGGCAGCGGGCCGAGCAGGACCGGATAACCCGCACCATCCGCCAGCGCCGCCAGCGGCTTGCGGCTGGTGATCAGCACCCGCGAGCGCGTGCCGACGAGTCCGCCCGCCAGCGCTTTCAGGCAGCCGTCCCATACCGGGTCCTGGCAGGCCCAAACCGGTTGCCCGGCAACCGACGACGGCTCGGCCTGTGGCTTTAGATTGGTCTCGAAGTTGTCGAGCACCAGCAGGATGGCTTCGTCTTGCAAAGCGCGAATCAGATTGCGCGTCAGCCGCTCCAGCCGGGCGGGGCCGGTCAACTCGGCGGTGGCGTCGCGGTAGATGGCATCGGCGGGTCGGGTCTTGACGTGGTCGTGGTAGCGGCCCAGTTCGCCCCGGAGCTTGAGATCGATGTCGCGCAGCGTGGCGTAGAAGCCGAGGGCGTTGGGCTTGGCCTGATAGAGCAACACCCACTCGAAGCGCGTCTCCCACAAAGCTAGCGCCTCGGCCACCAGGGCGGTCTTGCCCATGCCGCCCAGACCGGTGATAACCGCGACCGGTTTCACCTCCGCCCCGGCGCTGGAGCCGATGAAATCCGCGCCCAGGCCGGCCAGCTCCCAGGTGCGCCCGACGAAATGTTCGTGGCTGGCGGTGGTCAGCTCGGCGATGGAATGCAGACGGGGATCGCGCGGATTCAACTCCGGGCTGCGGCCCTGCAACAGCGCGAGGCCGGGCTGTTCCGCGCCGTAGAGCACCGGCGTGGCGTGATCGCAGACGGCGAAGCGGGCGAGATCGTGATTATTGCCGTCCAGCAGGGCTTGCCGGGCCAGGGTGAGGGCGGCGTCGGCGTTCTTGGGTTTGGGGTGGGCGAGTAGGGCACGGTAAAACTCCACCGCCAGCTCACGGGCGTAGTCGTCGCCCACGGCATAGCGCATCGCCACCACCGAGGGCACGCCGCCGTGCAGCAGGGCGTGGGCGGTGCCGGTGAAACCTGGCTGTTCCTGAAGGTCGAGGTCCTTGGTGGCCGCCTCCTTCGCGCCTGGCTCCTGGCCCTGGGCGACGGCGAGGAAATCGTTCCAGTCCTTCACCCGCAGGATGTCGCCGGAATGGCAGGCGCTGAGGAACACCAGCCGGGGCAGAAAGCCGCCAGCGTCGGTGAACAGGTCGAGCAACTGGTCGCCGGAAAGATGGTCTTTGGCGCCGCCGGGTTTGGCGAGTTCGAGCAGGTTCAGATGCCCGTGGCCGCTCCAGTGGACGATGTGGTAGCCGTTGTGCTGCTGAATCTGGTCGATCAGCCGTTCGCGGGTGACGCCGTGGGTGAGGAAATGGGCGACGACGCAGCGCTGCGGGTAGATATTCCTCTCGAAGAGCCGCAACAACTCTTGCCGCTCTTTGCGTGCGCCCAGCGGGCGGGAGCCACGAGCCTGGGCGAAGACGAACAGCACGCGCAGCGGCTCGTCGCGCGCCAGTTCGACCGGCGGGGGAATCGGGGCCTGCATGTCGTGGACGACGCGGACGAGCAGCTTGCGCTCGCCGAGGGTCTGGGCATCAGCCTTGGGCTTGGCGATTTCCCACGGCACGCGGGCCAGCGCGGCGACGAGGTGGTTTTTTTCTTCCTCGGCGGCGCCCGGCAACCGGATGCGCAGCGTGCGCTGGCTTTTGGATGTCCAGAGCTTGGCGAAAATGTCCTGCCCGAGCACTTCCTCGGCGATGCACACGCCGATCTCGGCGACCGCCGCCGGTTCCTTGCCTTCCTCGACGTAGAGACGGAGGTAATTCCGCAGGTCGAACAGTCCCTGCTGATGGCTAAGGCTGATGGTTTTGAAATCCGTGTGGCGGTAGGCGAGCTGCGAGCCGTGGGCGTCGAGCAGGCGAAACTCGGCGGTGAGGTTCGGAGCGTCGGCGGTGATGATGAGGTCGAAATGAGTCGGCATGGCGATTGGACTTCCTTTTAAAATCGCGCCGCGCTGGAGTGCGGTGGGCTGTCTCAAATGATAACAGTATGATAGATGAAGAGAGAAATCAGGAGGGCAAGAAGGGTAAGGAACAGAATGACGGCTTCGGATGCCCACCCACAATCACTCCAGTACAGCTCGCGGGGTTCTTCGAGGGTTCTTGTGGATTTCATCAATCCGGGCAGGGGATATGAAGCTAACTGATTGACTCGTAAGCAGGGTGGAGTCGCTTCACTGCTGTTGGATCGGCGGTCCAAAACCGGCCTGCAGGGCCAGTTTCACAGAACCCCTCGAAGAACCTAAAATTATTCATGGTGTGATATCGATCCCGGCGATGCGGAACATCGGCAGGGTGTCGCCGAAGGGAAGTGGGCAGGCGCGATGACTATCCATCGTATGGGTTATCATTACGTCCGCATGGGGGGCGACCCATCATAGTCAAAAAAATTAAGAGAGCGGGAATCGCTACCACAATGGCACGATTCAAACGGTATGAAAAAACACTGGAATAATGAACAGTGGCCACTGACCACTGACCACTGACGTGAATGGGAGAATGTAATGGCGGCAATTGATGCACAAATGAGCACCGGACTGGCGGGACTGGATCGGGTGTTCCGGGGAGTAATGGCTGGCGATAACATTGTCTGGCAGGTGGATAGCATCAATGATTATCGGTCTTTGGTCGAGCCTTTTTGCCAGTATGCGCTCGAAAAAGGCCGCAAGCTGGTGTATTTCCATTTCGCCCGCCATGCGGCGCTGGTGCCGGAGGGCCCGGGTGTGGACGTGCGCGTGCTGGACCCCGGTGAGGGATTTGAGCCGTTTTTAGCCGCTATTCACCAGACTATCGAACAGACCGGGCGCGGCGCGTACTATGTGTTCGATGGGTTGTCTGATCTGGTGGCGGATTGGTACAGCGATGAAATGCTAGGCAATTTTTTCATGCTGACCTGTCCTTACCTGTATGATCTGGAGACCGTCGCGTATTTTGCTCTGTTGCGTGGCCATCATTCTTTCCACGCCACTGGACCTATTCTTGAAACGACCCAATTGTTCAATGACATCTATCGCCACCAAGGCGAGTTGTACGTTCGGCCACTGAAAGTCCAGCAGCGCTATTCGCCGACCATGCACATGCTGCATGTGTGGCGCGGTGAGGAGTTTACACCGGTCACTGATAGCATCACGATCTCCGAAATTTTGACGAAGTTTCCCTGGTCCGGGTTGAAGACCAACGATCCGCGACTGGATATCTGGAACCGCACCTTCCTGGAAGTGGAGGAGGTGGTGACCGCAGAACGCGAGCATGTCCATGTAGCTGACCTAGCCCGTGATCTGCTGCAACATACCTTGCGGATGACGGTATCGCGTGATGATCGGGTTATTCGGCTGGCGGAGCAGTATTTGACGTTAAACGATGTGTTGTTGATCAAGCAACGCATGATCGGTACCGGGCTGATTGGGGGTAAAACGGTTGGGGTGCTCCTAGCCCGGGCGATTCTGAAGCGTACACATGCGCGTTGGAATGAATTGCTGGAAATTCACGATTCATTTTTCATCGGATCGGACGTGTTCTACAGCTATCTGGTGCGCAATGGATGCTGGTGGGTGCGCGAAAAGCAGAAACATCCAGCAACTTTTCTGGATGGTGCGGAAACGGCGCGGCGGCGCATTCTGCGCGGCGATTTTCCCGATTATATTCTCAAGCAATTCTCTGACATGTTGGATTATTTTGGCCAATCGCCCATTATCGTCCGCTCCAGTAGTTTGCTGGAAGACAATTTTGGCAACGCCTTTGCCGGTAAGTATGACAGCGTGTTCTGCGTCAACCAGGGGCCGCGTGAGAAACGGCTGGAGGATTTATTGTCAGCGGTGCGTACTATCTACGCCAGCACGATGAGCGAACGGGCGCTGATGTACCGGGCGCGGCGGGGAATTCTTGACCGTGATGAGCAGATGGGGCTGCTGGTGCAGCGGGTGTCCGGTTCGCAGCAGGGCAATCTGTTCTATCCGCATGTCGCTGGGGTGGGGCTGTCGTTCAACCCCTATGTATGGAGTGAGCAAATTGATCCGGCAGCGGGCATGGTGCGATTGGTGCTGGGGTTGGGAACGCGGGCGGTCGATCGTTCGGACGATGATTACACCCGGGTGGTGTCGCTGAGTGACCCAGAGCGGCGACCAGAGAGTCATTTTGACAGTGTTCGCCAGTATGCGCAGAAACGTATTGATGTGCTGGATTTGGAGGATAACCAGCTCACGACCAAGCAGTTTGCCGAGATTGCCAAGCTCAGCGCCAATTTACCGCTGTCGATGGTCGCGTCAATTGACGATGAGTTGGAGCAGCGGGCGCGAGAGCGAGGTATGAAAGACGTATTCCCCTGGGTGCTGACCTTTGAGTCTCTGCTGCGGGATACGCCGTTTGTCGCTGATCTTCGGGAGATGCTTAAAACGCTACAACAAGCTTACGATTACCCGGTAGATGTGGAATTCACCGCGAATTTCATCGATGAGCGGCATTACCGGATCGATCTGGTGCAGTGCCGGCCGTTCCAGGTGCGTGAAGCCGGCACGATCCCCAATCCGCCAACGCATATCGAGCCAGAACGCCTGGTGATGGAGACACATGGCGCCGTGATTGGCCATAGCCGGATCGGCACCATCGACCGATTGATTTATGTCGTTCCCAGCGTTTACGGTCAGATACCATTAAATGACCGGCATAAGATTGCCCGACTGGTTGGGCAGATTACGCGGTTGCGTGATCCCGGTGCGGAAAAAACGATCTTGCTGATTGGACCCGGTCGCTGGGGAACAACCTCGCCGGAGCTGGGCGTACCGGTGCGGTTTGCGGAAATCAATAACGCAACGGTGTTATGCGAGATGGTGGTCATGCGCGAAGGATTGGTTCCGGATGTATCGCTGGGAACACATTTTTTCAGCGACCTAGTGGAAACCGATATTCTCTATCTGGCGGTTTTCCCACAGCGGCAGGATAACCGGTTGAACGAAGCGTTTTTCGATCAGCAACCTAATCGGCTGGGGGAGCTGCTACCGAATGCGGCGGAATGGGAAGATTGTGTGCGGGTGATCGATTTGCCGAATGATCAGTGCCGGTTGGTGTTGCGGCTGAATGCGAATACGCTGAAGCAAAACGTGTTTTGCTATCTGGAAGCGCCAGAGGCGGCGGAGGGGTAGCAGCAGTGTCGCTTGACGAGCCAATTCGCGGGGCGCCCGAAAGAAGGTATCGAGTCGAAATCCTATCGACTCGATACCACAAGCCGCACGCTCTCTAACGACTCTCGGCGACCGTCAACCCGGGCGGTGTTTTTTGCCATGGATAGCCCTTGGCCGCCATGTCGTACCCCAGGGCGTATAACTGGCGCATGAATTCGGTGTCGAACTCTTCCCGGTGCGGCGCGTTGAAACTCGCCGGAATATAAGCCAGGTTGAAATCGACGCTATCACGCTGGGTGGTCAGATAAATCTTGTAGAGATCGCCAATTCCTTGCGTGTGGATCAGCGAGGAGACTGCTCGTCCGGCGATGGACATGGCCCGACGCTCCACCTGCGCCCAGTCGGGATCGAGCCGGCTGTTGCGGATCACGTACACCCGCCGCTCGCGTTGGTTGCCGCTCTTGCGCTCCATCGCCTTGAGATCGAGCGAGGGCGGGTAAACGAACACTTGCGCCATGGCGCCACCGTCCACGTGCATTTCCTGATACGGCTGACCGTTGACCTCGACGTCGATCAGCACCGGCGGAAAGGCGCCGGGAATGGCGGCGGAAGCCACCAGCAGAGTCTGGAACAGCTCCAGCGCCTTGGGATCCTGGTAAGTAGCCAGCTTGGTCAGATTCCAGATGATGCCCCGGCGGGCGTCGAGATCGGCGGTCCCCACCAGCAGCAGGCGGCCCTTGGCGTACTCAGCGGCGATGGCGTCCAACAATTCCCGATTCATGTATTTCTTGATCAGGTTCCGCAAGGGCCGGTTGTCGGCCATGGCGTCGTCGGTCAGCGCTGCCAATATGCCACGCGGCTCCACGATGTCCTTGGCGGAAATCGTGGTGTACACCTCCTTCAGCTTGGCGTCGTACTGCGGCCCCAGGAAGGCGAATGGCGCGCTCAGGGCGCCGGTGCTGACGCCAGTGACCAGTTTAAAGGTTGGCCGGTCGCCGGCAGTGGTCCAACCGTTCAGCAGGCCGGCGCCATACGCACCGTTGTCGCCGCCGCCGGAGATCGCCAGAAAGGCAGCGGGCGGCAGCGGACCCCGATGGCCGCTGGCTGCCAGGAACGCCTGTTCGCGCTGGACCGATTCCAGGCCCTCGCGGGCCATCGCGGCCAGATCGTCGGGGTTGCCGACGCGATAGCGGATGCCTTCTAGGCCCGGAATCCGCGCCTGGTTTTGGAGATTTTCTGGCACCGCTGGTTGGCGGGTTGGCGTAGCGCAGCCTTGGAGCAGCAGCAGGGCGGCCAGTGATACAAGGGTTATCCAGATTGACGAGGTGTAGCGCATCGAGAATCACTCCTGGAAAGTGGCATTAAAGTTTATTTCCGAGCAGGCGATTCCGCCCGGCGTAGAACTCTTCATTTCATGCTGGCCCGCAGTTCCACCAGGGCCTGATCGAAGGCATCGACCCGGATCAGGCCCAGACGGGGAAATTCGAGGTCGATGATGACGTAGACCGCCACTGCCATCACGGCCGCAAAACCCAGGATGTGCAGCCAATTGCGCGACTTGCCGCCGGCCATGCCGTAGCCGGCCAACAGGGCGCTGGCCAGCGCCAACCCCACCAGCATCCCATAGATGACGATCGGCGGATGCATTTGGGTTGACATGGTCCGGGTGGTGGTGATGTCGATCATCTCGTTCAGCGCCGGCAACAGCAGCATCGTCGCCGCCGGCGGGGCGCCTTCCAGCCGCCCGGCGGCGACCGTCTGGGTCCAGATGTCCTCCTGCAGCGCCGTCGCCCTGGCCAACTCCGCCCGCGATGCCTCGATATTAGGCAGTTTGCGGTAGACCTCCAGCCGGGAATCGACATACTGCCGGAAACTCTCCCGAATCGCCGGTTGGGCGCTGGCGGGCAGCAGATCGAGCCGCAGCCAGGCGGTGCCGATGGCGTTGGTTTCCTGGACGATCAAATCCCGACGGGCGTCGAAGCGCGAGGCCGCGCCCGAGAAGGTGAAGGCGATCAGCAGACCCACGAGCGCGAAGATCGCGCCCTCGACCGCGCTGGTCCCCGCCCGCGCGCCCTCGGGATCGCTCGCCAGTCGCTGGGCGCCGAACCGGCGACCCACTTCCAGCAAAATCAGAATACCGACAAACAAGCCCATGGCGAGTAGCACGGCAATCAGCATCTTGTTCATGGCGAAGTCTTCAGTCGATCTGGATGGGATGCGGTGGCGCGACGCCAGCGCAAATAAGGCATCGAGATGGCGGCCGAGGTCAGGATGTACACGGCGATGATGACCGCCGTGCGGGGGCCGGGCAGCGAGGCGGCGACGAGCACCGCGATCCCCAGATGGCGTGCGGAGCAGGCAATCGCGAGCGCGGTGCGATCCTCCTCGGCGGGACCGCCGAGCCAATGGCCGATGGCCAGCGCCAGGACGATCAGGCCCGCCAGTGTCAACACGCCGGACCACTTGGCGTCGAGCAGGACGTCCCAGTGCAGGATCAGGAGCGCGAGCGCGCAGACCGTCAGCACCAGTCCGGCGATAGTCATCAACCGGTTGACAATCCGCTCGGCGAAGGCCGGAAAGAACCAGCGGATCGACATTCCCGCGGCGAGGGGCAGCAAGAAGGACTTGGCGAGCACCCACCCCACCCGTGAGGCGTCCAGGTTTACCGGGCTGCCGAACTGGGGACCGAGCACCGCCAGCCAGGCGGGCACCAGGATGATCGCCAGCAGCGAAGAGGTCACCACCAGGCTGAAGATGTAGGCGCCGTCGCCGATGTGCAGCAGCTTGCGCGGCAGCAGCGGCGCCCCGGCCGAGACCGCGAGCACCAGCAGGCCGATCTCGACTCCCGGCGGCAAGGTCAGCACCTTGACCAGAATCAGAGCCGCCAACGGCACCAGCACGTACATGGCGAGCAGCGAGCGCAACAACAGGCCGGGCTGGCGCCAGAGGTAGGCCAGGTCCCTCGGGGTGGAGTCCATGCCGATCGCGAGGATGATCAGCACGACCGAGAGTTTGAGCAGCAGTAGCAGCGTGGCAGTCATCAAATCACCGCCACGCGGGTATCGAACATGGACATGCTGGAAAAAATTCTCCGTGGTTGCCTGAATTCAAATGAATCCCCACTAAAATTTTGATTGTGGACCCCCACCCGCGAAGGTGAGTTTTTGACGACCCGCATCTCCTCGCCGCCCACGATTCGCAGCCTGGCGCTCGATTCGTTCCACCCGAAACTGCTGGACGAGGCCGTGAGCGGCGGCTCGCTCGATCATGTCCAGACCCAGGCCGGACCCTTCGCCGGTCAGATTCTGCACGCCCAGATCGGTGACTGCCGGCTTGATTATGGCGCCTATAACCTTCCGATCTTTGTCGTCGGCGCGATGCCGGCGGATCGTATCGTGCTCGGTTTCGTCGAGTCGGAAAACGATACCGGGAATGTGGTTGGAGTCTCATTTCGCGATGCGGTGGCGCTCGCCTTGATGGAACGCTCCGACTTTCACTGCCGCTTCGCGCCGTGGACCCGCTGGATGGGTTTTCAGATCGAGCGCGCCGCCCTTGAGGCGGTGGGGGTGGATCTGGGATCGAGGGGAGCCGTGTTCCCACCCCTGGATGCGGCAAGACGGCGACAAATCTCGGCGGCCATAACCGACGCAGTCGAAATACTCCGCGCCATCGAACGGCGCGACCGCAACATCCTCGATCCGGTCGCGGCCAGCCTCGTCGTCAAGGAGAGCCTGACCGCCACCTTCGCCGCCATCCTGCCCGCCGCCGATGGGGACATCACCCAAGAACGCGCTTCCTGGCGCAAGAAGTTGCGGCTGGTGATGCGAACCCACGAGTTCTTCAAGGCGCACCTTGCGCGACCCATCCAGGTCACGCAGTTGTGCCGCCACGTCGGGGCAAGCGCCAGCACTCTCGAACGCAGTTTTATTGAAGTGTCCGGCGTCAATCCCAAGCAATTCCTGACGATATTGCGCATGGCGCGGGCCCGCCGGGCGCTGCTCGAAGCCGGACCCGCGGAAATCACGGTCGCCAAGGTCGCGAGCGAATGCGGTTTCTTTCATTTTGGTCGATTCGCCACCCACTATGCGGCGCTCTACGGCGAGTCACCCTTGATGACCTTGCGTTCCCGAACTGGCGGTTCGGCGGGATCGAGTCAGCGTTTGACAACCGGGTAAACCGCGCGCCAATCGTTCTTCATACTGATGATCGTCCAGCCGCGTTTTGGTCCTTCGTCTAGGCCGCGATCAAGCTTGCCAAACGCCGATTTGCGGTCGTAGGCGAATTCGCGCTCGGCATCGTCGTGGTGGACGATCAGACCGAGCCGCGCGCCCGGCGCCGAAGTGGTCCACTCCAGCATCTGAAAGTCGCCGTCGGAATTGCCAACGGCCATGATGGGCCGCTTGCCGATGAACTTATGGATGCCGACCGGCTTGCCGGCCTTGTCGTCGATGAAGTCGATTTCGGGCAGCCGCACGATCGCGGGCTTGCCGTCGCGGACTTCGTACTTGGTCTTGACGCTCGACCCGAACACCTGCTCGGGCGGAACGCCGTACAGTTCCTCGGCCACCACGCGCAGGAATTCGATGCCGCCGCCGGAGACGATATACGTCTTGAAGCCGTTGGCGCGCAGATAGGCGAGCAGCTCCAGCATCGGTTGAAACACCAGTTCGGTGTACGGGCGGTCGAGCTTGGGATGCCGCGCGGTGCTGACCCAGTCGCGCACAATTTGTGCGAATTCCTCGCTGGTATTGCCCGCGTGGGTGGCGATCACCAGTTCGAGCAGGCCGTGTTCCCCGGTTTCCGCCAAGGCTTTCATATCGCCCTCGAGCGCCGCCTTGAACGGCTGCTGGTTCTTCCATTCGGGATGACGCGACGCGAGCGCCTTCACGCGGTCCAGCGCGAACGCGAGCTGAAAGTACATCGGCTGTTCCGACCACAAGGTACCGTCATTATCGAACACCGCAATGCGGTCGGCGGGCGGAACAAAATCAGCCGAGCCTTCGGTCGTCACGCGGTTGACGAACTTGATGATGGCCGTCTTTGCAGCCGTGTCATTCCAGGTGGGCAGCAGGTCGTCGGCAAACCCGATTCGCGACAGGGCGAGCGCGAATAGCAACAAGGTGAGACGAAATGGTTTCATGGAGTCTTTCCGTGGGTTACCTGGATTGAAAAAGCGGGATGTCCAAAGCCCGACATCCCGCTTCCGGTTCCAAAAGCGAATGGCCTGAATGACAACGTCGCCTCAACGCTCGCCCGGCGCGCTCAGCTTCTCCATGACCTTGTCGAGCGAGAAACTGGCGGCTTTCTGGCGCGGCGGATAATCCTTGAACGTCGCCAGGAACTTGCCCACATAGGCTTGAGCCGGCACCAACAGGTAGGCACGATCGATCATCCAGTCGTAATAGGTGTTCGAGGTCTTTTGCGAACGCTCGTAGGGGTCGCGCCGCAGATTGAAGATCAGCGGAACCCGGAGTGGGACGAAAGGCTCCGCCCACGCCTGCAAGGTTCCCTCGACGCGCTGCTCCATGAAGATGATTTTCCAGTCTTGATAGCGCAGAGCCGTGAGGTCGCCGTCATCCGAGAAGTAGAAAATCTCCTTGCGGGGGCTGGGGGCGCCCTGCGGGTTCTTGAGGTGGTCGATCAGGTTGTAGCCATCGAGATGGACTTTGTAGTTGCGACCGAGCGCCTTGGAGGTATAGCCGTCGAGCAGGTCTTCCTTGATATCCGGCTTGCCGGCGGCGGCGACGAAGGTCGGCAGCCAGTCCATGTGGTGGACGATGCCGTTGCTGACGCTGCCCGGTTTGACCACGCCCGGCCAGCGCACGGCGGCGGGAACGCGCCATCCACCTTCCCAGTTGGTGTTCTTTTCACCACGGAACGGGGTCATGCCCGCGTCCGGCCAGGTGTTCATGTGCGGGCCGTTGTCGGTCGAGTAGTGGACGATGGTGTTGTTGGCGATGCCCAGTTCGTCGAGCGCGGCGAGGAACTGGCCGATGTGCATGTCGTGCTCGATCATCCCGGCGGTGTATTCATCCGCGTTGGGATGGGTCTTCTTGATCTCGGCCATTTTCTCGGGGCTGACGTGGGTGCGGAAGTGCATCCGGGTGCCGCTCCACCAAACAAACCAGGGTTTGCCGGCCTGGGTCTGACGGCGAATGAAATCAATCGCGGCGGCGGCGGTCTCGTCGTCCGCCGTCTCCATCCGCTTTTTGGTCAGCGGGCCGGTGTCCTCGATCTTGCCGCCGGCGGAGGATTTAATGACGCCGCGCGGCCCGAAGGCTTGCTGGAAGGTCCGGCCATCGGCCAGCTTCAGGTCGCGGGGATAGTCTTCGTTTTCCGGCTCTTCCTCGGCGTTGAGGTGGTAGAGATTGCCGAAGAATTCGTCGAAACCATGATGGGTGGGCAGATGCTCGTCCCGGTCGCCAAGGTGGTTTTTCCCGAACTGGCCGGTCGCGTAGCCCTGATCCTTGAGGAGGACGGCGATGGTCGGATCCTCGACCATCATCCCTTCCTTGGCGCCGGGAAGGCCGACCTTGGAAAGACCGGTGCGGAACACGCTCTGGCCCATGATGAACGAAGAGCGGCCCGCCGTGCAGGATTGCTCGCCGTAGTAATCGGTGAAGAGCACGCCTTCCCGCGCGATGCGGTCGATGTTGGGCGTCTGGTAGCCCATCAGGCCCTTGCTGTAGGCGCTGATGTTGGACTGGCCGACGTCATCGCCCCAGATCACCAGAATGTTGGGCTTGTCGGCGGCCAGCACGGCGGCGGAGCCCAGCCACAGCAAGGCAGCCGCGGCCAGCCGGGAAAAATACGTTCGTTCCAGCATATTCGGTTAGCTCCTTTAGCAGCTTTCGGAGTAGAGACGCAGCCGGCTCGCCGGGCGTATATTTACAAAGTAGCCCGGTCAACATCTCTCGAATAGCCAAAAATCGTCAATTTCATAGTGCTTTGGTGACGCAGAGACCTGGTAGCCTCTGGCCATCGTGGCGGTGAACTGAATTCGTTCGATGTCGGTTCCGAAGGGGGATACGATGATTCGAAATCTCTGGCCACCCGCTGATAGAACGCGAACCGACGCCCAAGCGCCGTATGACACAGACCCCCTGGCGATTTTTCCCATTGGTTGCGCTGCGATGGTTTTTTGTCCTCCTGCTCGGCGGAGTGATGCTGGATACCCACCGGCTGGCGCGGCTGACGCACGATCTCTATATCAGGACTTTCGCTGGAAACTTTGATTCATCATACCCGTGAAAACAGGTATCCAGCTTTTTCAACGGCTTACTGGATTCCCGCTTGCGCGGGAACGACGGAAAGCGAAAGTCCTGTATATATATCCTGGCGGGCAGATTAAGGACGAGGTGTTTGATCATGGCTCCTTCCGGAAAGGGACTGGGTCATGTCTTTCATTTATTTTGACCGCTGGCACGAGAAAAGACCTGAATCCATCTCTCCTGTTTGTAGTGACGATGTCATTGCGATAATATTAAATTTTCCAAGACAGGATATGCCTTCATGACCGCGTCCTCTGAACGATCATCCCGACGGGAGACACTGAATATCCGCATTCGGCCAGAGGAGCGAGGGCTAATCGACCGTGCCGCCCAGGCGCAGGGCAAGAACCGGACGGATTTTATCCTCGAGGCGGCGCGCCGGGCAGCCGAAACGGCGCTGCTTGACCGTGCCCTCATTTCGGTTAGCTCTGAAGCCTATGCTGACTTCCTGGCCAGGCTCGATGCACCGCCCCGGCCGAACGAGCGACTCCAGCGCACTATGCGGACGCTGACCCCCTGGAAGAATGAAGGCTGATGCTTTCGGCCCCCGAGCCGCTGGCCACACACCACGGAATTGACGATTTCGATTCAGGCGAGCCGTCCCTGGATGACTGGTTGAAACGCCGCGCGGCGATGAACCAGGTCAGTGGCGCCTCGCGGACCTTCGTTGTGTGTGAGGGGAATACGGCCGTCGGCTATTATGCCCTGGCGTCCAGCGCAATTTGTGTCACGGCTGCGCCAGGCCGGTTCCGACGCAACATGCCGGACCCGATCCCGGTTGTCGTGCTGGCCCGCTTGGCGGTCGCCCTTTCCCACCATGGCCAAGGTCTGGGTCGCGCCCTTTTCCAGGATGCGGCCCGCCGCGTTATCCAGGCGGCTGACGCCATTGGCGTCCGCGGCATGATTGTTCATGCGCTCTTAGAGGAGGCCAAGGCCTTTTATCTGCGCCTTGGCCTCGAACCATCCCCGCTGGACCCCATGACGTTGATGGTCACGCTCGCCGATCTAAAAGCCAGCATCAGCAACAAAGCCGATCTCCACTATGGAACTCCAACGGAATGAAAGCGCGCCGTGAAGTGCTCGGCCTGGAGCGCAAGGGTTGGGGTGAGGGTCGAATCCCAACATTCCACCTTACTTAGCAAGCGAGCAGGAAGGGAAGAGTCGGCGCCGACTTCACCACTATGCGGGCGCTGTTGGATTGTGGCTATCAGTTGGGAAAGAAGGGCTATCCTTGGCAGAAGATTCCACCAGGCATGACCGTCACCAAGAACCCGTAACCCGAACCATGAACCCTTCCTCCTGGCAATTCCCCGCGTTGGTTGCGTTGCTGTTGTCTTCCATCATCTTCCTGCTCGGCGGGGTGGCGCTGTTCGCCCCTCGGGCGCACGCCGGCAGTGAACCGATGGAGCCCTTGCCTGTGGCGTTACCTGCTCGCCACCCGCCGGTCGCGCCCGGCGGCGGCTACGTCGGCGCGCAAACCTGCGCCGAATGCCATGCGACCGAATATCGGCATTGGCAGAATTCGCACCATGCCCAGGCCATGCTGCCCGCCACCGAGCAGACAGTGCTCGGCGATTTCAAGAACGCTTCGTTCGCTTACGCCGGCGTCACCTCCACCTTCTTCCGCCGCGACGGGAAATTCATGGTCCGCACCGAAGGGCCGGAGGGCGGCCTCCAGGACTTTGAAATCGCCTACACCTTCGGCGTGCATCCCTTGCAGCAATACCTGATCGGTTTCCCCGACGGCCGCTATCAGATGCTGGGCATCGCCTGGGACAGTCGGCCCCGGGAGGAGGGCGGACAGCGCTGGTTCCACCTTTATCCCGACCAGAACCTCACCCATCGGGATCCCTTGCACTGGACCGGCTTGCAGCAGAACTGGAACTACATGTGCGCCGAGTGCCATTCCACGAATCTGCGCAAGAATTACGACGCCAAACTCAACCGATTCAACACCACCTGGTCCGAAATCAACGTGTCTTGCGAAGCCTGTCACGGCCCCGGCGCCGATCACCTCACCTGGGCCAGGAAGGAGGGGGACTGGCAAAAGCTGGACCGGACCCAGGGGCTGGCCATCGCCCTCGACGAGCGGCGCGGCCTGCGCTTTCAGCTCCGCGCGCTGGCCATGCAAGGGCTGAATCTGGCGGCCACGGCGCTGAACCCCGACATGCTGCGGGCGGCCAAACCGGCTGCGGGCAACGCCCCGACTACCACGCCACCCACCGTTAACCGTGAATTGGAGCTGTGCGCCCGCTGCCATTCCCGGCGCGGGCAGTTCTGGGAAGATTACACGTTTGGTAAACCGTTGCTGGACACCCACCGCCTGGCGCTGCTGACGCCCGATCTCTATTACCCCGACGGCCAGATCAAGGACGAGGTGTTCGAGCATGGCTCCTTCCTGCAAAGCAGGATGCAGGCGAAGGGCGTGAGTTGCAGCGATTGCCATGAACCCCACAGTGGCCGGTTGCGCGCGCCGGGCGGCCAGGTTTGCCTGCAATGCCACCTCGCGGCGAAATACGAATCGCCGCGCCACCATTTTCATCCAGCCGGTTCCCCGAGCGCGGACTGCGTGGCCTGCCACGCGCCCACCACGACCTACATGGTGGTGGACCCGCGCCACGATCACAGCTTCCGCATTCCCCGTCCGGACTTGACGGTCAAACTGGGAGTTCCCAACGCCTGCACCCGCTGCCATGGTGACAAACCGGCGGAATGGGCGGTGGAGCAGGTTCGGAAGTGGTACGGCAAGCCTTCGCCGGGCCACCAACAATTCGCCGAGGCGTTGCACGCCGGCACGCTCGATGCGCCCGGTGCGCGGGAACTATTGCGAGCGTTGCTGCGGAACCCGGACCAGCCCAGTATCGCGCGGGCCAGCGGGGCCGTGCTGCTCGGGGAGCGGCTCGATCCCCAGTCCTTTGATGCCCTCCGCCCGTTGCTGGCCGATCCCGATCCGTTGTTGCGGAGCGCGGCGGCGCGGGCGCTGGCGGCATTGCCGCCGGAGTTGAAGGTCCAGCATCTGATGCCGCTGCTCGACGATCCGGTGCGGCAGGTGCGGATCGATGCGGCGCGGACGCTGGCCAGGGTGCCGAAGGAAACGCTCACCGAAAACCAGCGTCAGGCGCTCCAGCGGGGAATGGCCGAGACCATCGCGTCCGAACAAACCAACGCCGAGCGCCCGGAGTCGTATTTGAACATCGGCCTGATCCACGTCGACCAGGGCCAGTATGACCCAGCGGAAGCGGCATATCGCGCTGCTCTGGACCTGCAGTCGGACTTTACACAGGCGGCGGTCAATCTCGCCGACCTGTACCGCATCCAGGGACGCGAAGGGGAGGGCGAAAAGACGCTGTGCCGGGCGTTGGACCTCGATCCACGCAACGCCGCCGCGCACCATGCGCTCGGGTTGTCGCTGATCCGCCAGAAACGGCTGCCCGAGGCCCTGACCGCCCTGGCGGAAGCCGCCCGGCTGGGCGATGACAACCCCCGTTACGGCTATGTGTACGCGGTGGCGTTGAACGGCGCCGGCCAGGGCCAGCAGGCGATCCAGACGCTGAAAGCCACTTTGGCGAAGCATCCCAACGACCGCGACACGCTCATGGCGTTGGTCGCGTTCCAGCGGGATGCTGGCAACCGCGACACGGCGCGGGATTACGCCCGGCGTTTGGCGGTGCTGGAACCGGATAATCCCGAAGTAAGGGAGCTGCTGCGGCAGGTGGGGATAACGAAATAACCTTCAGTTCCAGGGCGGGTCGGCTGGGCGAGCCGGAAACCGGACGAGAGTCTGGCCAAGCTAGCCCATCAAAGGTGTCATAGCAATTCAAGATAATGGGAATTATCTTGAATTTTAGATAGAAATAATCGTTAAAAATACGTATTATGTAATCGTCAATTTCATCCAACACGCTCTATTTTGAAAAACCAAAGGAGCTTCTCTTCATGGCCCGTTCCGGAATCCGCTACGAAGAAGTCAAAAACGCTGCCGAAACTCTACTCAGTCGCGGTCTATCACCCACCATCCAGCGCGTGCGCG
>Ga0209573_1002875_pt1 | contig 20462 bp, 13 predicted proteins | sample TNRBio252014_DNA_FD_185870 | JGI IMG/M metagenome (GOLD analysis project Ga0209573, IMG submission 185870) | Wastewater treatment Type I Accumulibacter community from EBPR Bioreactor in Madison, WI, USA - TNR Reactor_6/25/2014_ DNA (SPAdes)... | ecosystem: Engineered > Bioreactor > EBPR >...
TGTCGATGACCGCTTTCACATCAACGGCCAGCCAACTTATGCCGGGCGAACGTGGAGCGGAAAATCGATTGAAGGCCTGCTGTTCAACAGCCGCATGGTGCAGGCCACTTTCGATGATCTGAATCCGGACACGCGCGATCGCTGGAAGTATCCCGATACGGAAACCTGGGATGCCGATCGCAACCTCCGCGAGTTCCTGGCGGCCATGCCCGAATGGCGACGACACGGACTTCTGGCCATCACCGTCAATCTGCAGGGCGGCAGTCCTCAGGGGTACTCGCAGAATCAGCCGTGGCACAATTCGGCGTTTACGGAAACCGGTGAGCTGCGACCCGAGTACTTCGCAAGACTCAAACGGGTACTCACGCGGGCCGATGAACTGGGCATGGTCGTAATCGTAGGTTACTTCTACTTTGGACAGGACCAGCGACTGAAGGACGAAGCGGCCGTCATCGCCGCCACAGAAGCCGCCACACACTGGCTGCTGACGAACGACTTTCGCAACGTGCTGATCGAAGTGAACAACGAATGCAACGTGAAGTACGACCATGAAATCCTGAAGCCGGATCGAGTTCACGAACTCATCAACCGTGTCCGCGGTCTGGAACATGACGGGCGTCGGCTACTGGTCAGCACCAGCTACGGCGGTGGCACGATCCCGCGCGAGAACGTCGTTCGTTCGTCCGATTTTCTGTTACTGCACGGCAACGGTGTCAAAGTGCCGTCTCGCATTGCTGAAATGGTGCGGAAAACGCGCGGGGTGCCCGGCTATCGCCCCATGCCGATCCTGTTCAACGAAGACGATCACTTTGATTTCGATCAGCCTACCAACAACTTCGTCGCAGCCATCGGAGAATACGCCAGCTGGGGATACTTCGATTATCGCATGCAGGGCGAAGGCTTCGACGAGGGCTATCAAAGCGTACCGGTCAACTGGGGCATCAGCAGTGATCGCAAGCGAGGATTCTTTCAACTGCTCAGCAAGATCACGGGGCAGACGCCATGAAGAAACATTGGTTTCACAAAGCAGAGAGTCGCCGTTCACTGTAAGTATTGATGCGTGACAGGGGACGATTCGCGTTCATATCAACGCCCCAACCGATGGGAGTGGCTTTCCATTTCAGACCCACTCACCGATCATCATGGAATATGATGCCCACCAGGAATCCCAGAAAGGAAACTCGCATGACTCGCAACTCACACATTTTGATTCTCGTATTTCTTGTGGCTGCAGGATGTGAAGAACCTGCTCCGACACCACCGCCAGCACCAGTGCCGGAAAAAGGCTCCGCCGACCAACTGAAGAAGGAAGTCAGCGATGTGGTGGATGCCGCGCTGGCGTTCTCGCAGAAGGCTAAGAACGAGTTCCTCGAAAAGATGGACAAACAATTGGCCGAGCTGGATGTGAAGATTGCCGAGCTCCGTGAAAAAGGCAAAGACCTGACCGACGAGGCAAAGACAAAGTGGGACGAGAAAATCGTTCTGCTGGAGAGCAAGCGAGACGCTCTGACGGCGAAGCTGGCCGAAGCCCGCGAATCCGGCGAAACCACGTGGAAAGAACTGAAGAGCAGTGCTCAGTCCGCCCTGGATGATGTGGAACAATCGCTCAAAGAAACGACCGACAAACCGTGACTGATCGTCCTGACGATCTGTAATGCGTCAATGGATTGGCCCATTCGTACGCACACCTCGAGTGGCCGGGGTTGGACTGAGCAATGCGAAGGAAACCACGGTGTGAATTCACGTGCCCGGTGACTGGGTGACGGCCTAAAACCTCCAACGTTTCATTCCGGGGCTTCGCTCATTTCATTCGCTCCAGCCACGGGCCACCCCCAAAGATGCAGGCCAAACTCTGCGCGAGTTCGGCTACCACATGACTGCCAAACTCTGCGCGAGTTCGGCTGCGGCGCGAGTTTGCGAAGTGCTCACTTTGACGTCCTTCAAACCAGAATGTCTTTGATCACTTCGCCATGAACGTCGGTCAGGCGGAAATCGCGGCCGGCGTAGCGGAACGTCAGTTTCTTATGGTCAAAGCCCAGGCAGTGCAGCATCGTGGCATGAAGGTCATGCACGCTGACTGGGTTTTCAGCCGCTCGAAAGCCGATCTCATCGGTCGACCCGTAAACCGTGCCGCCCTTGATTCCGCCACCTGCCAGCCAGACGCTGAAGCCCCAGTGATTGTGGTCTCGACCTGACTGCGGTTTTCCATCGCCTGACAGTTCCACAGTGGGTGTTCTTCCAAACTCGCCTCCCCACAGAATCAGCGTGTCTTCAAACAGACCTCGCTGTTTCAGATCGGTCATCAACGCCGCAATCGGCTGATCGATCTGTCCGGCCAGACTGCGATGCGCTGCTTCAATGCCAGCATGATTGTCCCAGGGCTGACCAGCTCCATGCCACAGCTGCACATAACGCACTCCGCGTTCCAGCAGTCGACGAGCGATCAGGGTTTGTCGAGCGTGGATGCCGTCACCATACATGGCCTGGATATGAGCCGGTTCTCTGCTGATGTCGAAGGCTTCTGCGGCATCCTGCTGCATCCGAAAGGCGAGCTCGAACGACTGAATTCGAGCATCCAGACGCGGATCAATTCGAGTCGCTCGGTGTTCGGCATTAAATCGAGCCAGCAGATTCAACTGCCTGCGCTGAGCGGGAGTTGTGATCTGAGGATGCTCAATGTTCTCGATCAGTCGGCTCAGCTCCTTGTGCTGCGAATCCACATAGGTGCCCTGATACGCTCCCGGTAGAAATGCGGACTGCCAGTTTTCCGTGTCCTTGATCGGAAGTCCGCCGGGACACATGGCCAGAAACCCCGGCAGATTCTGATTCTCGGTGCCCAGTCCATACAGGACCCAGGACCCCATGCTGGGGCGTGGCTGAACGGAATCGCCGCAGTTCATCAGCATCAGTGACGGTTCGTGATTGGGAACCTGAGCATACATTGATCGAATCACGGCAATGTCATCGATGTGACCCGCCGTGCGCGCAAAGATGTCGCTGACTTCGATCCCGGACTGGCCATATTTTCGAAATCGAAAGGGACTGGGGAACGCCGCTCCGGTCTTGCGTTCGGTCAGCAGATTGTCGCCCAGAATCTGGCCCGCATGCTTTTCCAGCATGATTTTTCTGTCGAACGTGTCGACGTGCGACGGTCCGCCGTTCAGGAAGAAATGAATGACGCGTTTTGCCTTTGGCGCGAAATGCGGAGCTCCGGCGTTCAGCGACCCGGACGTCTCGGCCGCGGCGACTCGACCATCACTCTGCAGCACATGCGCCAAACCCAGCGCTCCCAGACCCAGCGCAGAACGAGACAGCATCGATCGGCGATCGATTCCGTTCAGGGGCCATTCAGAACCAGACGAAATGGGCGGGGGCGGAAAGGTGGGCATGGAAGGAACTCCGCTGCGGTGGGATTTGCAACAGCAATGTTGTCAGGATAATCGGCAGAAGCAAGTCCGGCTGCGAAAACCCGACGCTGAGAGGGCAGTGGCTTCACGTAAATTCTCCAGACTTTCAGGGGAAATGACGATGATGCCAATTCCTGCCCCGGAAAATAAGGGTTCCAGGGGCCTCTCGCACTTTCACCGGCCGCCCGATGCCGTAGAGTCATCACCTTCCACCACACGCACTAAGAACGCGGACAAAAACGGGACTGGCTCCCAAACACAGCTGAAAACACAATCGAACCAGCTGCACGCCGGGTGCCTGTCCCGCTTTTGTCAGAGCGTTTAAAATCGGTCATTTTCGAACAGACACTGCTGGAACTGCATTATGGCCTTTCCCAAGCCCTTTTTTCGATGGCGCCCTCATCCGTGGCACGGACTTGAGGTCGGGCCAAATCCTCCGCGTCTGGTGAACGCGTTTATCGAAATCTCTCCGTTTGACCTTGTGAAGTATGAGGTCGACAAGGTCACCGGCTATTTGCGAGTCGACCGGCCGCAGCGAACGTCTTCCCAGCCGCCGGCTCTTTACGGCTTCATCCCTCGAACCTTCTGCGGAACTCGAGTTGCCGAATTGATGCCTCGAGCCCGCCGGGGTGACGGCGACCCGCTGGATATCTGTGTGCTGAGCGAACGCCCAATCACCAAATCGGAAGTCATTGTGACCGTGCGAATCATTGGCGGTCTGCCGATGCTGGACGGTGGTGAAGCTGACGACAAGATCATCGGAGTACTCGCCCAGGACGCTGTCTGGTCGCACGTCGAAGACCTGGACGAACTGCCTCAGGCACTGGTCCAGCGCCTCCGGCATTACTTCACCACCTATAAAGTGATGCCCGGAGATACAACTCAGCAGGTTTCCATCGACCACATCTACGATCGCGCCCATGCGGAAAAAGTCATCCAGGCCGCCATCGCGGATTATGAAGACGAATTCGGAGGCGTGTGATCTTCCCGTATGGCACCTCAGATTCTGTTCTTTGATATTGATGGCACAATGCTCAGTTCCGGTGGGGCAGGGCAGCGAGCGATGGAGTTGGCTCTGCTGGAAGAGTTCCGCATTGAGATTCCCTTCGAAGGAATTCTGACGGCCGGGCGCACTGACTGTGGAATCACCGACGAACTGTTCACGCGTTACAGCCTGCCCGATACTCCGCAGCAACGCGATCGATTTCGTGACAGCTACCTGGAACGTCTGCCATCGTGTCTTGCGAAACACCCTGGTTCATTACTGCCTGGCGTGCGCGAACTGCTGGACCACCTGCATGCGCGGCCCGATGTCCACCTCAGCCTGCTGACCGGCAACTATGTCGAAGGTGCCCGGATCAAATTGAGACATTTCGAGATTGATCATTTCTTCGCTTCGGGCGGATTCGGAGATGATCATTCGCATCGCGATGACGTCGCCCGACAGGCCCTGCGAAATGCGCAGTCCCACCTGGCACTGGAGACTCCGGAACTGAGCATCTGCGTGATCGGAGATACTCCGGCCGATATCCAATGTGCCCGAGCCATCAGCGCGAAAGCGGTCGCAGTGGCCACGGGCGTGTATTCCAGCGATCAACTGAAAGCTCACCAGCCCGATCATCTGTTTGATGACCTTCGCGAAACGATGGCTGTCGCCACCGCCCTCCTGAGAAGGGGCTGACAGCCCCTTCACCCCGGTGAGCCTGACGGCTCGTTGGAAGAAGTCCGCTCACGCTGTTCGCGGCCCAAAGTTTGTAGTCCCGCCTTCAGGCGGAAGACAGCGCAAAAATTCCCCCCCTGAGGTCGGGAGTACGAACTGAAGCAACCGGACGCTGACGCGTGCCGGCTAATAGTGGCAACCTGGGCTCACGACTGAGCGCGATGCCGTTAATCAGCCGGCCACTGACCGTCTGCAAAGGGACGAGTCTTCAGTTCCGCCGGATTCAACACGATGTGTTTGATTCGCTGACGCTTCCAGGTGTAGGTGATACTCACATTTCCGTCGGACGTCTGAATCGCGGCCGGATAGGAAAACTCGGCCTTCGCTTCCCGATCCAGCGTCAGCGCGGCTTCCCAGTGAAGCCCATCGCGACTGATCGCCACGTTCATCATCTCACGACCGCGGGGACTTCCAGAGCCGCGAACCGTGTGATTGTAAACCAGCAGATGTCGGCCACCTTTCAGAGTGACGCCATCGATTCCGCTGTTGGGATTGGGCAGATCAATGGGAGTCAGTTCAGACCACGTCAGCCCCTGATCCTTTGAGATCGTCGACAGCACCTTGCCATTGCCGTCCTGATTGCGACACAGCGCCTGAATCGCGCCGCCAGGGTGTCGTAGCAGCGTCGGCTGAATCGCCCCGACCGTTTTGCCATCATGAATAGCAGGTGTTCGAGTCCAGGTTTTGCCGTGATCACGTGTCAGCTCGAAATGAATTCGCCAGCCGTCGAATTCGGTACTGCTGCCGCACAGCAGATATCCACCTTCCAGCAGCAGTGGTTTGTTACGAACGGGTCCGTCGATGTGTTCCGGCAGACGGCGGTAGGAATGCCACGTTTCGCCGCAATCGTCAGACTGTGCCATCTCGCCCCACCACGTTGACGGACTGGGACCACATTTCCAGTACAACATCAATGGACCATCCGGGTACTGAAACAAAACCGGATTCCATGTCGGATGTCGATGAACGGTTCCATCCGGCAGCGAATACTGGACGCCATCGGCGACTTCCACCGGCACTGTCCATTTCCCGCCCACATGCCGCGACACCCAAATGCCCACATCCGGATGCTTTTCTTCAGTGCCGCCGAACCAGGCGGTCACCAGCCCTTTGGGCGTTTCTTCAATCGTGGATGCATGACATTCCGGAAACGGAGCCGTCTCGTAAATGAACTCCACCTTCAGCGGTTCGCTGGCCGTCAGGGGAACCCCCGTCAGCAGCAACAGCGCCAGGGACGCAACGGCTGGATATGGAACACTCAGTGACCTGATCATCCGAAGGACCCTTCACTCTGAGACATCATTTGTCGAGGTTCTGCTCGCCCTTGTCTTGTCACCTCAGCATCACCCGAGACCGTTTCAGAACGCGATCTGTAGTGTTTTTCAGGCAAGAACGGTAATCTGCCTAATTCACGAAAACTGCGCAGGTGTCGCAGTTTGAAAAGAAAGATCGAGCCTTAATCGCGGGAGCATATCAGATGAAAGACAAGAAGAAGAAGCAGAAGGGTGCCGAAGCGGCTACAGAAAACTCAGTGGCTCGAGTGACCGAGATCATTGCGTCATCAGCCGTCAGTTTTGAAGACGCGGTCGCCGTTGGAGTTGCTCGGGCCTGCAAGACACTGCAAAACGTCACTGCTGCCTGGGTGCAGGATCAGACAGTGGAAATCTCCGATGGAAAAATTCAGTCTTACCGAGTTAATCTGAAGGTCACATTCATCCTGAAGGATTGATGCCTCAGGAATCCCCAGCAGGTAACACGATCCCTGGTGCGAGGTCAGGGCCACGACCGCGGGTTGGCGTTATCAGCCGAAACGCGCTGGCGTTCAATTCAAGACCGTGGGCTATTGCCCGGCGGTCGATGGTGCTGAAATCCTGTTTCCAGCTTTGACCGACCACTTGTCAGGAATCTTCGCGTGCCACGCCTGCCTGGATCCCCTCCGATTGTTGTCAGGCTGCCGTTCGTTGTCGCGTTCATTCTGAGCGGACTGCAGAAACCGTTGAATGCCGACGATGCCGCGCAGTCGCGCCCCAACGTGCTGGTCATTCTGGCCGATGATCTGGGATATTCAGACCTGGGATGTTACGGCGGGGAAATCGACACGCCTCATCTGGATGCCCTGGCCGCTGGTGGGCTGCGATACACCTCGTTCTACAACACGGCTCGCTGCTGGCCGACTCGAGCGGCTCTGCTGACAGGCTACTACGCGCAGCAGGTTCGTCGGGATGCTCTACCAACTGTGCCCGGTGGTGGAGCACGTGGTCAGCGTCCTGTCTGGGCTCCGTTGCTGCCCGTGCGGCTCAGGCCGGCGGGCTATCGTTCCTACTACTCGGGCAAGTGGCATCTTGACGGAACACCGGCCGCGAGTGGGTTCGACCTGAGTTACGAACTCATGGATCAGGGACGATACTTCCGAGCGACTCGTCATCAGAAGAATGGTCAGGAACTGCCTCCGACCAGCAATAGCGACGGCTCTTACTCCACGGTGGCGATTGCGGATCACGCCATCGATCAGCTCAGTCAGCATGCAGCCTCACATCCAGCGCAGCCGTTCTTTCAATACGTCGCGTTTACCGCTCCGCACTTTCCTCTGCAGGCGCTGCCGGAAGACATTCGTAAGTATGCCGACCGATATCGAGCGGGATGGGAAGCCCTGCGTCAGCAGCGCTGGGAACGTATGCGTTCAACTGGGCTGCTGTCAGGATCGTTAAGTCCCGTCGAACGAACTCTCGGTCCACCGTATGCGTTTCCTGACGACATCAAAGCACTGGGAGCGGGCGAAGTTTCTCTTCCGCTTCCGTGGGACGAACTGACGGAAGAACAGCAGAGCTTTCAGGCCATGAAAATGGCAATCCATGCGGCAATGGTTGACCGCATGGATCAGGAAATTGGTCGCATCCTTTCGCAGCTTCGCCAGATGAACGCCATCGAGAATACTCTGATCCTGTTTCTGTCCGACAATGGCGCGTCGGCAGAGATCATGGTGCGAAGTGATGGCCACGATCCTGCGGCACCCATGGGTTCAGCCGCCACGCACCTGTGTCTGGGTCCCGGGTGGTCGACCGTCAGCAACACTCCGTTCCGCCGCCACAAGACCTGGGTCCATGAAGGCGGAATCTCCACACCGCTGATTGTGAACTGGCCCGCAAAGATCTCCGCGCGGGGTGAGTTTCGTCGTCGCGCCGGGCATGTGATTGACATCGTGCCCACGATCCTGGAACTGGCCGGCGTTCCATTGCCTGAGCCAAACGCAGACACGTCCGCGCCGGAATTGCCAGGGCACAGTCTCATACCGTCATTCTCGAATGACACATCCACGCCACACAAATCTCTCTGGTGGTTGCACGAAGGCAATCGCGCTGTGCAGATGGGCAACTGGAAACTGGTGGCTGCCAAAAATCAGCCATGGGAGCTGTACGATCTGACAACGGATCGCGCCGAACAGCAGAATCTGGCCGACGTCAACCCGGACGTTTTGGAAACACTGCAGACCGAATGGAATCGCCTGACAAACGAATTCACCGAACTGGCACAGCGCAATCCGATACCGGAACCAGCTCCTTCGAACAAGGGGCTGAAAGCCCCTTGACCCCGGTTCGAGCTCACGCTCGGAGGTAGTGCTCTGTCAACGTTCAGTTGAGGGATCAGGTAACGTAGGCCGGACCGAGCGACAGCGAGTTCCGGCAACTCAGTGACTCGAAGCAATGCCGGAACTCGCTCCGCTCGGCCCGGCCTACATCCATCAGACGATGCCTGATAGAGCACTAGTGCACCGCTCACGTTGTCAGCTCACCAAGGGATGCGCACCAGAGATTGAATAACACTCTCAGAAGCTCCGAAAACAAAAGAAGTCGTCTGCAGAGTAGTCTGTCGTTCGATATCATGCGCAGTTGACGCGGCGGGGCAATCTCTTCGCCGCCCTTCCATCGACCTGTGCAGATCCCGGCTGCGCGGGTTGTCTCTCCCTGCCGCCTCCTGCGGCCCGGATCATCTCTCATGCACCGCATTCTGGTTTTACTCCCGCTTTCGATTCTGATCAGCTCGACCATCCGCGCTGACGACCAGTTCACACAAGCTGTTGCTCCGCTCCTGGAGAAGCGGTGCCTGCACTGTCACAACGATGACGACCAGAAGGGAGACTTCTCGCTGCAGTCACGCCAGCGGTTGCTCGATTCCGGTTTTGTTGTGCCCGGTGATGCCGCCAACAGCCACCTGTTGGCCGTCATTCAACCCTCTGCGGAATCCGCAAAGCCAGCCATGCCGGAGGATGGTGAACCTCTGACGGGCGAAGAAATCAGTGTCCTGAAGGACTGGATTCAGGCGGGAGCACACTGGCCTGACGGGCGGATCCTGCAGGAACCCGTCTTGAGCGATTTCGACTGGTGGTCGTTTCGTCCATTGCAGACCCAGATTCCGCCCGAGTTTTCGGATCCCTCGGAACGAGCCTGGATTCGGAATCCCATTGATGCATTTGTTCTGGCGAAGCTGAAGGAGAAATCATTGCATCCGTCTCCGGAAGCGGATCGGCGGACACTGATCCGCCGCCTGACCTACGATCTGATCGGCCTGCCGCCAACACCCGAAGAGATTCAGGCGTTTGTCAGCGATACATCATACAATGCTTATGAGAACCTGGTTGAACGCCTGCTGGCATCACCCCATTACGGCGAACGGTGGGCGCGGCACTGGCTGGATGTCGTTCGTTATGCCGATACCTGCGGTTATGACAAAGACAAACTTCGTCCGAATGCATGGCCGTATCGCGACTATGTGATTCGGTCGTTCAACGACGACAAACCTTACGGACGATTCATCGAGGAACAGGTTGCCGGCGATGTTCTGTTTCCGGGCAATCCGGATGGCATTCTGGGCCTGGGATTCATTGCAGCCGGCCCGTGGGATTTCATTGGCCACGTGGAAGTGCCTGAATCAAAAATCGATGGCAAGGTCGCTCGCAATCTTGATCGCGACGATATGGTCACGGGCACGCTGAACACATTCTGCAGTGTGACCATCCAGTGTGCTCGCTGTCACAATCACAAGTTCGACCCGTTTACTCAGGAGCACTATTACAGTCTGCAGAGTGTGTTTGCGGCGGTCGACCGAGCCGAACGTGTGTTTGATACCGATCCAGCCACCGAATCGCGGCGATCCGAACTGACTCGTACTCTGCAGCAGCAGAAGTCAGGGCTGAAAGAACTGGACGATGAAATTCGCAAAGAGGGCGGTGAAACACTCAGCGGCCTGGAATCAAAGATCGCGGAATTGAAGCCCACAGCCTCTGCCGTCTCAAAGCGTCCGGAATTCGGCTACCACAGCGCCATTGAAAGTCAGCCGGATGTTGAACAGTGGGTGGAGGTTGATCTTGGCGCCGACGTGGCAATTGCCTCAGTGGTAATGCATCCGTGTCACGATGAATTCGGAGGCATCGGAGCGGGCTTTGGGTTTCCCGTGCGGTATCGAATCGAATACGCCAATGCGCCTGAACGCACGGCAGACAACCCGAACAGTGGCCTGCAGAATCTGGCAGACTGTGGAGATGTCGATCAGCCGAATCCGGGGCTGGAACCTGTGGTCTTCGCCTCACCTGCGACCGCTCGCTACGTTCGCATCACGGCCACTCGACTTGCCCTGCGTGCAAACGACTACATCTTCGCACTGGCGGAACTGGAAGTGCTGGATTCCGCCGGGCGAAATGTGGCCGCTGGGCGACCGGTGACAGCTCGAAGTTCCATCGAAGCTCCCGATCGCTGGCGAAAGAGCAATCTGACCGACGGACTGTGGGCCACCGCTCAAAATCCTGACGCCGCGCGGGAACTGACGACAATGGAACGTCAGAGATCTGAACTGCTGATGGCGTTGAACACGCCCGAACGAACCCAGCGGCGGGCCGAACTGACCAACGGAATCGCCGCTGTCGAAAAAGAACTTGCGACGCTGCCGAAGGGGAAAGTTGTCTATGCGGCGGCCACTGACTTTGCTGCTCAGGGCAACTTCAAGCCCACCGGCGGTATGCCGCGCCCCATTCATCGCCTGCACCGTGGCAACGAAACTCAACCTCGCGAAGTCGTCAGGCCCGGAACGATCCCATTGGCTCCGGACGATGCAGGCAACTTTGCTCTGACGAATTCCGAAGAGGAAGGTCAGCGCCGTGCCGCGCTGGCGCGGTGGCTGGTTCAGGTCGATCATCCCTTGACGTGGAGATCGATCGTGAATCGAGTTTGGCAGTATCACTTTGGTCGGGCGATTGCCGATTCGCCAAATGACTTCGGGCGCATGGGCCAGTTGCCGTCGCATCCGGAACTGCTCGACTGGCTGGCCCTCGAGTTTCTCAGCTCAGGTCAGTCCCTGAAGTCGCTGCATCGTCTGATTGTCACGAGTGCCGTGTATCGCCAGAGTTCCTCCGGTAACGCCGCCGCCGAGCAGGTCGACGGGGAAAACCAGTTCCTGTGGCGAATGAATCGACGCCGACTGGAAGCCGAAGAAGTGCGAGATTCCATTCTGGCGGTCAGTGGCCGACTGAACACAGAGATGGGCGGACCAGGTTTTTATCTGTTCGAGCTGGAGAAGCCCGAACATTCCCCGCACTACGAATACCACAAGTTCGATCCGGAAGATGCGCGTTCGCATCGACGCAGCATTTATCGCTTTATCGTGCGCAGCCAGCCGGATCCCTTCATGACCACACTCGACTGCGCGGATTCCTCACAGAGTACTCCCCGGCGACACGAAACGCTGACGGCTCTGCAGGCTTTGTCGCTTCTGAATAATCGGTTCAACCTGGCCATGGCCCGACACTTTTCTGCGCGACTGGAATCCGCGTCATCAGATCGTCGGCAGCAGGTGAATCTGGCCTTCGAACTGCTGACCGGTCGCAAACCGGACGAGCCAGAACTTGTGTCCATGCTGGCATACGCCGATCGACATGGACTGCCAGCACTGGGACGCCTGCTGTTCAACCTGAATGAATTCATGTTCGTGGATTAACACGCAGGCCATCAGGCTGGCTTGAACAAGGGGTGTTCCGCACTTGTGATGTCGCATACCAGTCCCTGTAATGCCGATTCACCTGCCATCTTCAGACGCTGAAACTCGCAAAGGCCATTCTCTATGTCGACCTCACGACGTCTTTCTGAAGCTGCCCTGTCTCGCCGCCACATGATTCTTTCTGGCGCTTCGCTGGCCGTCCTTCCGTGGCTGGGAAAAACCGCCGAAGGCATGGTCCTTAGACGCCCGGTGTTTCAGGCAGATCCGTTTCAGCTGGGAGTCGCCTCCGGGGATCCCGCCAGCGATGGCGTTGTGCTGTGGACTCGGCTGGCGACAGATCCGCTGAACGGTGGCGGGATGCCCCCTGAGGCCATCGAAGTCCGATGGGAAGTCGCGGCTGACGATTCGTTTCGGACCATCGTGCAATCCGGTGTCGAGATCGCGACTCCGCAGCTGGGACATTCCGTGCATGTGGAACTGACCGGCCTGAAACCTGACACGTGGTACTGGTATCGCTTTCATGCAGGTGATGCCGTCAGTCGCATCGGACGAACTCGCACCATGCCGGCCACCGACGTGATGCCGGAAAGACTGCGATTCGCGTTCGCATCCTGTCAGCACTTCGAGAGCGGTTACTTCACCGCATACGAACACATGGCCAAAGAAGATCTGGATCTGGTGCTGCATCTGGGCGACTACATTTATGAATACGGCGGCATGGACAATCGCGTCCGCAGGCATCATGGACCCGAAATCACAACTCTGGAACACTATCGCAGCCGTTACGCTCAGTATCGGCTGGATCCGCTGCTGCAGGCCATGCACGCTGTGTGTCCGTGGGCTGTGGTGTGGGATGACCATGAATTCGACAACAACTGCGCGGGTGACATTTCGGAAGAAGCGCATGTATCGAAGGCCGATTATCTGCTGCGGCGAGCGAACGCGTATCAGGCTTACTATGAAAGCATGCCGCTCCGCCGAACGTGCATTCCCAGGGGCCCGGATCTGACACTGTACCGCACGCTCGACTTCGGCCGCCTTGCACGATTTGAGATGCTGGATACGCGGCAATACCGCACCGATCAACCGAATGGAGATGGACAAAAACCACTGGAAGGTGGAGCCCTGGATCCGGCCGGCACGCTGCTGGGAGATACTCAGGAACGCTGGCTTATGAGCGAACTGCTGGCGTCGACGTCCCGCTGGAACGTGCTGGGGCAGCAGGTGATGATGGCTCGAGTGGATCGCACGGCTGGCCCCGATAGAAAGTTCAGCATGGATCAATGGTCCGGCTACAATGTGGCCCGCCGACGACTACTCGACTTCCTGGCAACACGACGCGTTTCCAACCCGGTCGTGCTGACGGGCGATATTCATTCGAACTGGGTAAATGAACTGAAGCTGGACTTTGATGATGCGGCTTCACCGATTGTGGCATCCGAGTTCGTCGGAACATCCATTTCGTCCGGCGGAAACGGTCTGCAGTTCGTTAAGAATCACGCGGAACTGTTGTCTGAGAATCCCTTTGTGAAATTCCAGAATGCCGAACGCGGCTACGTCAGCTGCACGGTCACTCCCAAAGAATGGCGGAGCGACTATCAGGTGGTCGAATTCGTCGACAAGCCAGGAGCAAAGCTGATCAATCGAGGATCGTTTGTCGTGGAAGACGGACAGCCGGGGCCAAAACCTGCCTGAATCTTAGCGTCCAACGGCACTCGTTTTCATAGTGGACGTCACTCTCCCAGTGACGCGCGTCGCCCTCGACGGGCGTTGTTCATCGTCACTCGGAGAGTGACGTCTACTTTGAATTCCACAACGAGTGCCCGAGAGCATTTGGTTTGCAGCCTGCTTACTGAAGCAATACAGCAGGTTGCTCCTCAGTCTGCGCCTGGATTTCGCCCAGCCGCACGGCGGGGTATTCGGGCACCGAACAGGCGGCCTGAACCTGATCCGCGACCGATGCCGGCACGGCCAGTATCAGGCCGATCCCCATGTTGAACACGCTCAACATTTCCGATTCGGCAACGTTCCCCAGTTTCTGCAGCCACTGAAAGACAGCCGGGATTTGCCAGGCGGATCGGTGAATCACCGCGCGAACGTGCTTCGGCAGAACTCGTTCAAAGTTATCCGCTATGCCGCCTCCCGTGATATGGGCGATGGCATGGATGTTTCCTTCGCCAGTCGCCGCTTTCGCGGCACGGACAGTTTCGGCATAGATCCGAGTGGGCGTCAGCAGTGCTTCTCCGACAGTGCAGCCCAGTTGGTCCACTACATCAGAAACCTTCAGGCCCGCATGCTCGAACACAACCTTGCGCACCAGGCTGTATCCATTGGAATGAAATCCGGATGAGGGCACTCCGATCAGCACATCGCCTGGTTTCACTCGCTGGCGGCCATCCACCAGTTCCTCCCGCTCGGCGACTCCCACACAGAATCCTGCCATATCGAAATCGCCAGCCGCGTACAGGTCCGGCATGATGGCAGTTTCACCACCCAACAGTGCTGCGCCGGCCTGCTGACAACCATCACTGACTCCGGTGACCAGTTGCTCCAGCAGGATCGGGTCGTCTTTGCCCAGAGCGACATAGTCCAGAAAGAACAGCGGCTCGGCCCCCAGACACAGGCAGTCGTTGACGCACATCGCGACCAGATCGATTCCAATCGTGCTGTACTTCCCGCAATGAATGGCCACTTTGATTTTTGTGCCGACGCCATCGGTGCCGGAGACCAGCACCGGGTCTTTCCAGGCCTTCGATGCGTTCAGGCGAAACAGACCGGCAAAACCGCCCGGAAGTTCCATGACCCCGGGTGTGAACGTCCGCTGCATCAGCTTTGGCAGCTTTTGCATGGCCTGTTCATACAGTTCGAGGTCAACACCGGCTGAACGATAGGTCAGTTCTGTCATTGGTCTGCAGACGTGAACGCGTGTTTGGATCAAGGAATGGCGGAATTGCATGGCCTGCCGTGCGCCCTGTCAAGTGGCGGCAACCAGCAGAGGTTCGCCGGTTGATCAATTTCCAATTGTGGGCTCAGTCGGGATTGGTCGCTTTTGACTGAATCGATTCCGCTGATTCTGCCGATTGTGACTGTGTCCTGGTGCTCCTGCACGACTGGATTGACGGGTGGCCGGGGTTGGAGGGCGAACGCCCGAAACCTCGGACCTGCTTTATTCAGTCCAGCCGGGGCCACCCGATCCGTCGAAGCAGGATTGACAGAGCACCAGACAGACTCGGCAATTACACCCGGACCGAGTCTTCCGCATCGCTACGGAAATGAGCCATGTCCATGTTCGGTCAGAAAACTCAGCCACAGTGGTATTTTGACAGTTCGATCCACGTCGAAGCACTCAGCCGCCTGCTGTATCTCGTCGATTCCCGGGAAGCCTTTGGTTTTCTCCAGGGACCCGATGGCAGCGGTCGCAGTCGACTGCTGCGGAAACTGCGAGAAGAACTCGCCAGAACCGGGTGTCCAACGCTGCTGATGAATCTGAGCGGACTGGATGAAGATATGGCCTGGTTTCAGCTGGCACAATCATTGCCAGCCGCGGTGAATCCACGGCAGGGCCGCCGTGAGCTGCTGACTCTGATCCGTGATGAATTTGCCGGCCGGGCCTGCTGCGGCCTATCCACCGTATTGCTGCTGGATGACTTTCATCGCGCGAGCGGCAGCATGGACAACTTCCTCAGATCGCTGCTGGCAATGGGCCTTTCCTGTCAGGGACGGCTGACAATCATCGTCGCTACTGGACGGCCACTTACTCAGGAATTCAGCGACCAGTCCTTCGTCCGCATCTCACTGACGGCACTCGACACGGCCGAAGCGGCTGACTTCGTTCGCGCGCTCCTGAAGCGAATCGTCATTCGCCCCGAGAGCATCGACGAATCCGCCGTGCGCACAGTCGTCGAATTCAGTTGTGGCAACCCCACTCAGATGTCCAGACTGTGCGAACTGCTGCGAGTAATCAACGAACTGTCCCCCGAGACTCACCTGACAGAAGAAACGGTCGTCGCCGTCATGTCAGAACTGAGCCCGCAGACAAGGCCGCTGACGTCGCTGGCCGACCGCCCCCTCGCCGTCGCCTGAATCAAACCACGGGCGTGAGCCCGTGGCTAACACCTTTCGCCACTCCGTGGCGGCCTCCCGCAATCAGCGGTTGAACAAAAATGCCGGGCTGTTGATCAGAGCCCACATCAGATCTTCGGCGGCCGTTTTGGGGTCACCAACCGACATGAAGTAGTTCACCGAACTGGTCATTTCTTCCGGTGTCGGCTTTCGGCACAGCACCGACAGGTACAGTCGCTCGACCAGCTTGTCGTTCGGTGTCCCTGACGCAATGGCTTTGGCAATCAATCCCTCGGGATGCGCGATCGCATCGCCGATGGTTGGTCCATTGACCATATTCAGCGTCTGCCCAAGGCTGACGTCGCTGGTTCGTTCGCACTCACAGGGTGATTCCCGTGGAGGCCGGCCGAACATATCCAGAAACGCCACTTCCACCTGCGAATCCGGCAACTCCGCCGCTCGAAATCCAGCCGGAACGCCCGGCAGATTTCGCGGTGCGCCGGTCGCCTGAACGATGGCATCATACAATTGCTCAGCCGACAGGCGTCGCGGCATCGCATGCGAGAAATTCATCGTATCGTCTTCGTTCCACTGATTCGTCTCCAGACTTCGCTGATACGTGGCGGACGTGCAGATCGTGCGAATCAGTTTCTTCAGGTCGTAACCACTCGCAATGAAATCCTTCGTCAGAGCATCCAGCAGTTCCGGATTCGATGCCGGGTTGCTGGCACGAATGTCATCGACCGGATCGATAATGCCGCGGCCGAAGAAGTAACTCCAGTAGCGATTGACGATACTGCGAGCGAAGTAGGGGTTCTCATTGGATGTCAGCCACTGAGCCAGCTGTTCACGGCGGCTGCCAGCGGCATCGATGGCGCCAGCGTGGCTGAACGGAAACTGCGGAGCAGCCGGCTGATTGGTATCGGGATTCACCACCGCCGCAGGACTGGCCATGGTGAAGATGAACTCATCGCCCTCCGGCATCGGCTTGCGACCCACATCAGCAAAGTAAGCCGCCAGTTCATAGTACTGGCGCTGAGTCCATCGTTCGAAGGGATGGTCGTGACACTGATTGCAGTTGAAGCGAGTTCCCAGAAATACCTGAGTCATGTTTTCCATAACCAGCTTCGGTTCACGGGCGATGCGGAAATAATTGGCAGCCGGATTCTCAAACGCGCTGCCATTGGCCGTGATCAGTTCCTCGGCAAATTCGTTGTAAGGGCGATTGGACGCGATCGCCTGACGAATCCAGTTGCGAAATGCCCATACACCACGTTCCGTCACTGTCTTGCGGCGATTCAGCAGCAGATCACTCCACTTCAGCGTCCAGTGTTCCACATACATGGGACTGGCTAAAAGCTGGTCCACCTTCGCCGCTCGCTTTGCCAGCGGATCGGCAGGATCCGCGACGAAGGCGTCAATCTCCTCGATTGTCGGCGGAACACCGGCAATATCCAGAGACACTCGCCGCAGGAACTCGGCATCATCCGCAGCTCCTGACGGCAGAATCTTCATCCGCTGCAGCTTGGCATTCACCAGAGCATCGATCGAGTTCTGTTCGGGCTGCGGCGTCCATTCATATCCGTCGCGGTTGCCCAGAATGGAAATTGGTGCAGCCGCGTAGTTGCCTTCAAAACGAACCAGCGCCGCCGCTTCGCCTCGCTGCACGGCCGTGATCAAACCCTGTTTTGAAACGGTGGCCACCTCAAAATTACTCGTTTCAAACACGGCTTCACGAGTCACATCACGAGTAGTCCCGTCCGCATATTTTGCAATCACAATCAGCTGCTGCTGATCATGCCGCAACTGAAGCAGCGGGGTGGGAGGATAGACCTCGATTCCTGTAACGCGGGCGGCATCCGCTTTGTACTGACAGCCTTCTGCGATCCACTGTTCAAGAATTGCGTAGTAGCGCGACTGTTCGTCAAACAGGAACCCACCTTCATGCGGCACGCCCTGAGTCGGCTTCAGCAGCATCAGACTCTGCGAAGGTTCTGCACGATTAAATCGACGACCGGAAAGGTCATCCACCAGCGCGCGGTAGTCATAGACGGAATCGTATCCGCGAAGTGACAGTTTGAACCCATTCTTGCCCGCCTGCGAACCATGGCAGGTCCCCTGGTTGCAACCCACTTTGCTCAGGACCGGATTGATCTCGCGAATGAAGTCCACAGGGACCGGGTCGGCATTCGCTACCGACACTTTGATTTCGGCTTTCAGTCCTTCCGCTTCGATGGTGACCGTTCCCTCTCCGGCGGCTACCGGAACCACAAACGCCGCATCTTCAATCCGGCAGTTCCCAGACTGAGTTGTCACCGTTGCCTTACTGGTCACGTCAATTCGCTGACCGTCGCTGGTGATGCCTGTGACCAGGACTCGACGCGAGTCGCGAATCGACGACAGCGTTAGTTCCGCCGGGTAGACCTCGATGGCCGTAAAGGTTCGAGCCGGACCTGTCGGTTTCTGCTCGTCTGCGTCGACGTAAAACGGCAGTGCCAGAATCCACACGGTCGAGCACACAATTGCCAAACAACGTGAGTGGGAAATTGCAGTCATCAGACATCTCGCACAGAAGTACTTATGAACTCAATGCTGCCAGTTCGAAGATTCGGACATGGCGGCTGTGTGTTTTCTAATCCTGTATCCCAGAAACCTCCGCTAAGGTTTCGGGCTGCTTTCCTTCGTTCTTCCATCTCCTGCGATTCGCAGGGGATTGTCGCCTAATCTCCGCCTGCCGCTGGCGCTGCGGGACTGACCAGTGTCAGTGGTGCTGCGGGAAATGTGGCTTCGACAGCTCCGGTCTCCGCATTGCACAGCCGGATCATGCCATCGAATCCTGAGATCGCAACCTGAAGTTCATCCGGCCGAAAACTGACGGCAAACACCGGAGCCGTCAAACCGGGAATATCCACAATCTTTGCCGGATCGTCCGTCATGTAAATCCGAGCAGTCCCTGACATTGCCGTGCTGGCACCGACCACGAACCGGCTTCCGCTGGAGGAAAAATCCAGATCGCACAGTCGTCCCGGCAATTTCTGATACGCCCGCACGAGATTGAAGTCGTCACCAATCTGGCGAGCCTTCTCGCGAAAGATCTTGTAGATGCGGGGCTCGCCATCGGCACCGACCGCCAGAACCTGTTCCAGTGTCGGATGTCGCTGCACATCCACCAGTCCACCCTTCAAAGCTCCTGGAGTGATGCTGGTGATGTTGTCCACAAACTGGCCGTTGGCAACGATGCTGAGCTTCATCGATCGATCGCGACTGACACTGATGATGTGGTCGTTCTGAAGCGAGAACGTCGTCCCATGCACCCAGTCTGAGTGGGCATCCATCTTCATCACCACTTCACCCGTTTCGACCTTGGCAACTCGGACGCGATTATCAGCTCCGCCAAACCCAACCAGAGTTCCGTCGGCGTTGAATGAGACTCCGAACATCGTGTCGTGCGACAGAATCACCGAATGCAGCAGCTTTCCATCGGCCACATTCCAAAGCTGCAGTTCGCCAAACAGCGATGGTGTTCCGCCCGCCACAGCCAGCACCTGACCATTGGGAGAAAACGCCACCGATTCAATTCGCTGCGAACGCCCGACCAGTCGTCGCGGCGGCACGCTGCCGTCCAGCGTATGAATCAGCACTTCGTGGTATCCGGAGACGGCCAGCAGCTTTCCATCGGGCGAATAATCCAGCGAGGTGACCACCGGCGGAGTTGTGTAAACTGGAGGATTCTCAGCGGTGAACGCACGTCCGACGTCGGCCGGAGTGTCATCGACTGCGCCCTGAGCAATCCAGGTGCTGAGCGTGTTGATGTTGTCCGCCGTCAGCGGTTCGCTGTTGAGCGGCATCTGCGGTTTTTCGCCCGACACATACTGGATCAGAATGCTCTCGTCCGGCTTGCCCGCCACGATCGCCGCTCCGGCCTCGCCCCCCTTCACCAGTTCACTCACGGCCACGACAGACAATTTGCCTTCGCGCTTGCCGTCGAAGTGACAGCCGGAACATCGCCGCTGCAGGATGGGCCGCACGGATCGGTAGTAGCTGATCTTCTTCTCAGGCGGAGCAGCCTCCTGAGCAAAAAGAACCTGCGGGCAACAGAAACCTGTCGTGGCCAGACAGGCAACAAGAAATGACAGCCTGCGAGACATGCTGATCACTCTGGCGGGTAGAAATAAGGGGAGGGCATCAGGCCAAGCGCACAGAATCGCCTCAGCCGGGCACTACAGCGTACTCAGCCGCTTCCGAAAACGCAAAGACTTGTCCCTGGAACCCTGCCCAAAGCGTGCAGT